>ERZ1066127.254-NODE-254-length-33400-cov-10.852362_pt1 | contig 33400 bp, 23 predicted proteins | sample MGYA00382774_ERZ1066127 | MGnify/ENA primary metagenome ERZ1066127 (study PRJEB33369, sample SAMEA5778357) | biofilm metagenome | biome: Industrial cooling water; feature: Water cooling tower basin; material: Biofilm | place: United Arab Emirates | collected...
CTCGTGCTCGACGTGGAGCTGGTCCACGCCAACTCGCTGCGCGCGGTCGATCGGCTCGCGGAAGCGGAGCAGTCGTTCCGCACCGTGCTGCCGGCCCTGGTCGAGGCCTACGGGCCGAACCACGTGCAGACGGTGATCGCGCGCAACAGCCTGGCGGTGCTGCTGCAGCGGACCCAGCGCTACGACGAAGCCGAGGCGCTCTACCGCGAAGCGCTGGCCGTCGCGCGCCGGCGCTTCGGCGACGACCACGTCGACGCCCTGGTCGCCGAGATGAACCTCGCCGGCCTGCTGCGCGACGTCGGCAGGGAGACCGAAGCCGCCCCGATGTTGGAGAGCACGTACCGCCGCCTGCGGAAGGCCTACGGTGACGACCACGCGCGCACCGGCGAGGCGGCCTGGCGGCTCGGCGTGATGTACTTCGACCACGCGAAGAACCGCGAGGCGCTGCCGCTGTTCGAGGAGTGCCTGCGCATCCGCGTGGCGACGCAGGGCGCCGAGACGATCGAGGTCGCCGAAGCGCACGAGAAGATCGGGCTGCTCGCGAGCCGCCTCGGCGACCACGACCGCGCCGTGCGCGAGCTGACGACGGCGCGCACGATCCGCGAACGCCTGCTGGGACCCGACGCGCGCCGCACCCTCGAGTCGCGGCTGCACGTCGCCAACGCGCTGGTGCGCGCCAACCGCCAGCAGGAGGCCGAAGGCGAGCTGCGGGCCACGCTGGCGCGCTGCGAAGAGGTGCTCGGCGAGGACTCGCCCACGACCGCCGTCGCCACCAACAGCTACGCGGTGCTGCTGATGTCGCTGCTGCGCTACGGCGACGCGGTGCCGCACCTGCAGAAGGCACTGGCACGGGGTCGCAAGGCGAAGAACGCCGAGGTCCGCGACACGCTGGTCACGCAGCTGAACCTGTGCATGGCGCTGCGCGAGAGCGGCCAACTGGACGCCGCCGAGGAACTGGTGCGCGACGCGCTGCCCCAGCTCGTGCGTTCGTACGGTGTGGACCACGACGTCACCGGTGCCGGCCACCTGGCACTCGGCGACACGCTGGCGGCGAAGGGAGCGTTCGCCGCGGCGGTGCCTGCCTACGAGGAGTCGCTGCGCATCGCGCGCCTCGGTTCGCGCGCCGACGATCCGAGCTTCGGCGGCGACGCGCTGGCGCTGGCGCGGGCGCACCTCGACGCCGGCGCGTTCGCCGCCGCCGAGGCGCTGCTGGCCGAGGTCGCCGAGGCCTACACGAAGAAGCACGGCGGCAACCACCGCTACGTGCTCGCCGTCGCCGCCGAACGCGCGCGCATCGCCTGGAAGCAGGGGCGCTGGGCCGAGGCCGAAGCGCAGCTGCTGGCGACCGAGCAGGCGCTGGCCGCGCTGGTCCCGCCGAACCGCCGCGAGCTGCCGCGCACGCGCCGCTACCTGGCTGCCTTCTACGCCGCGTGGAACGCCGCCGAGCCGTCGCCGGCGCGCGCCGAACAGGCGGCCGCATGGGCGGCGAGGGTGCCGGCACCGCGCTGACCTCTGGGCTCGTCGCCAGCGCCTTCTATGCTGCGCGCATGACCGATGGGTCGGATCCGCCGACGTTCACGCTGCTGGTGAACGAACAGCTCGCCCCCGCCGAACGCACGGCGAAGCTGCTGCCGCTCGTCTACGAGCAGCTGCGCGGGCTGGCCCAGCAGGCGCTGCGCGGCGAACGCGCCGGCCACACGCTGCAGCCGACGGCGCTCGTGCACGAGGCGTTCCTGCGCCTCGTCGGCCCGCGCCAGCTGCCGTGGCAGAACCGCGCGCACTTCTTCGGCGCCGCCGCCGAGGCGATGCGCCGCATCCTCGTCGACCACGCGCGAGCTCGTATCGCCGACAAACGCGGCGGCCCCGGCGATCGCCGCGCCGCGCTGGCGCTCGACAGCCTGCCGGATCCCAGCTCGGAACAGCAGGCCGCCGGCTTCCTGGTGCTCGACGAAGCGATCGAACGACTGGCCGCCGCCTATCCGGACGTCGCCGAGGTCGTGCGCCTGCGCTACTTCGCCGGCCTCGACGTCGCGCAGACCGCCGAGGCGCTCGGCATCTCGGCGCCGACGGTGAAGCGCTCGTGGGCGTTCGCGCGCGGTTGGCTGCGCGACGCGATCGAGAGCGCTGCCGACTGACGGGTGCGCGGTCGATGCGACCGTGCGGCGATCGCGCCGTGCGCGCAACCCGACCTGCGGGACGACCTGGTCCGGCACCCGCCGGCGAGGTCTCCGGCCTCCCTGGGCACCTTGAAAATTCGACGTCTACCGTCGAATATTCAAGGTTGATGGCAGCCCGCGCCGCGCACCTCCAACACCTCGAACGCCTGTTCCGCGAGTTCCCGGTGGTGGCCATCCTCGGGCCGCGCCAGATCGGCAAGACCACGCTCGCCGGACAGTTCGCGGCGACGACCTCGGGGCCGGTGCACACCTTCGACCTGGAGCGCCCGTCCGACCTGCGCAAGCTGGACGACCCGATGCTCGCCTTGGAGGATCTGCGGGGGCTCGTCGTGCTCGACGAGATCCAACGCCTGCCGGGTGTCTTCCCTGTGCTGCGCGTTCTCGCCGATCGGCCGCGGCGACCAGCCCGCTTCCTGGTGCTCGGCAGTGCTGCGCCGGAACTGCTGCAGCAGACCAGCGAGACCCTCGCCGGACGCATCGCCCACCACCAGCTGACCGGCTTCCAACCTGCAGAGGTTCCGCCGAGCCAGCTCGATCGGCTGTGGCTGCGAGGCGGATTCCCACGCTCCTTCCTTGCACGCAACGACGAGGCGAGCGGACTCTGGCGCGAGGAGTTCGTGCAGACCTTCCTCGAGCGGGACCTGGCCCAGTTCGGCTTCCGCACGCCGGCGGCGACCATGCGCCGTTTCTGGTCGATGGTCGCGCACTACCACGGGCAGATCTGGAACGCCTCGGAGTTCGGCCGTTCGCTGGGCCAAAGCGACCAGGCGGCCCGCCGCCATCTGGAGGCGATGGCGAGCACCTTCGTCGTGCGCGTGCTACAGCCCTTCCACGCCAATCTCGCCAAGCGCCAGGTCAAATCCCCGAAGATCTACGTCGCCGACAGCGGACTGCTGCACACGCTGCTGGGCGTGCCGAACCTCGACACGTTGCGTGGGCACGCCAAGGTCGGCGCGTCGTTCGAAGGCTTCGCCCTGGCGACCATCGTCGAACACCTGCACGCGCGACCACACGAGTGCTACTACTGGGCGACCCACAGCGGCGCCGAACTGGACCTGTTGATCGAACGCGGCGGCAGGCGCATCGGGTTCGAGTTCAAGCTGGGATCCGCCCCGAGCCTCACGCCGTCGATGCGGACGGCCATGGTGGACCTCGAATTGGAGCGACTCTGGGTCGTGCACGCCGGCAAGGAAGTGATCAAGCTGGCGCCGTCGATCACGGCGTTGCCGCTGGCGCTGGTGGCGAAAACCCAACTCGACTGATCCACGGGTCGCAGTGTCGCGATGCGATCGAGAACAGCCGGCGACCTACGGCTGCGCGTCAGCGCTTCGGCTTGCCGTCCTCGACGTTGCGCGTGGTCGCGGCCGCAGCCGGCGCCGCGACGAAGCCGAGCAGGCGCGGATCGTTGCCGACGACGATGTTCCGGCGCCGCGGGGCTGCGTCCGCCGGCGCCTTCGCGTCCGGCACCTCGGCCAACGCCACGAGGTCGCGGCCGCCTTCCTTGCCCTTCTGCCAGCCGAGACCCCAGAACGTCACCGCCGCCAGGTCGCCGTCGGGGTGCACGGCCAGCTGTCCGAAGCGCACCGGCCACGCCGGGTCGCCGCACTCGTGCAGGTGCCACTTGTGCGTCATGCGGCCACTGCGCCGATCGATCCGCAGCAGCAGGTCTTCGTCCATCAGCCAGACGACGAGGCCGTTCGCCGAGGCCTGCATCGCGACCGGCAACGGCACCTCGGCCTTGACGACCTCGGGGGCGCGGCCGGCAACACACGGGTCGAGCACGAGGTCGAAGTGGTACTTCGGGCGCACGGTCGGCTTCGGGTCCGGCCGCCGACGGATGCCGAGCAGGAACCCATCCGGCAGCAGCTGCGGCTTCGGCGACAGCATCAGACCGTAGTCGTCGATCGTGGTCGTCTTGCCGTCGGCGAAGTGGAACACGCACACGCGCCGGCGACCGCTCGGCGGCCGCGACGAGAACAGCAAGCGCGTGCCGTCGGCGCTCCACAGCGGATCCTCGTTGTCGCCGTGGTCGTTGGTGACCTCGACAGCGTGGTCGCCGTCCACATCGGTGACGACGATCTCGCCGTTGGCCGCCGCCGTGTCGAAGGTGCGCAGCACGTGGGCGACCCGCGTGCCGTCCGGACTGAACACCGCCTGCGTCGGGATCGAGGCGTAGTCCATGCCGTGCAGGCGACGTCGCAGCGGCGGCGGCTGCCGCGGCATCTCGCCGGTCGCCTTGTCGACCGCACCGCTCGCGAGATCGATGGCGCGCATCTCCCCCTGCACCTGCACCACCAGCGATCCGGGCTGCTGCGCCGCGGCGACCGCAGCGAGCACGAACGCACCGAGCCAACGGGACACCGGGACCATGGTCAGGACATGATCGCCTCGCTGGCGGCCGCCGTGCGTCAGCGCTTCGTCAACACTTCGTCCCGTCGCTGCTGCGCCCATGCTCCTCCGCTCCGTGTCGTTCGTCCTGCTGCTGCTCTGCTCCGCGCCGGGGCAGGATCCGACACCGTATCCGACGCCACGCAGCAAGAAGGGCCTGCAGGTGCAGATGGTCGACGACGCGCTGGCGCTCGGCATCGCGCACGCCGCGGTGAACGTCGACCTCGGCGCCCTGGCCGACGCCGACGGCGGCGACGACGCCGTGGCCTTCGAGCACGACGGCCGCACGTTCTGGTTCCGCACCGCACCCCTGCACGCCCTCGATGCGCAGGTCGCACCACTGGCGCGCGCCGGCGTGCTGGTCACCGCGATCCTGCTGGCGATCCAGACGCACGAGCCAGCGCGCGATCGGCTGGTCGTGCACGGCGGTTGCCACGGCAAGGCGCCGAACGGCATCGCCGCGTTCGCGACCGACACCGCCGACGGCCGCGCCTGGCTGACCGCGGCGAGTGCGATGCTGGCGGCGCGCTACAGCGGCGACGCCCCGCACGGGCGCATCTGGAACTGGATCGTCGGCAACGAAGTGAACTCGCACTGGTGGTGGTACCACCTCGGCCGCGCCGACCTCGCCGACGTCGTCGCCGCCTACGCGACGGCCGTGCGCTGCGTGCATCGCGGCGTGCGCAGCCACAGCCGACACGGCCGCGTCTTCGTGTCGCTCGAGCACCACTGGAACGTGCGCTACGCCGCCGGCGACGAACGGCAGGCGGCGCCGGGGCGCGCCGTGCTCGACGCGTTCGCCGCGCGCGTGCGGCAGGACGGCGACTTCGACTGGCACGTCGCCTTCCACCCGTATCCCGAGGACCTGTTCGAGTGCCGCTTCTGGCGCGATCGCAGTGCCCCCGACCGCGACGACGCCGCGCGCGTGACGTTCCGCAACCTGCCGGTGCTGCTGCGCCACCTGGCGCGGCCGGAGCTGCAGTGGCAGGGCGCGCCGCGGCGCGTGATCCTCAGCGAGCAGGGCTTCCACTGCGCCGACGGCGAACACGGCGAACGCGACCAGGCCGCGGCGTTCGCGCTGGCGTGGGCGCTGGTGCAACGCGAGCCCGGCATCGACGCGTTCGTGCTGCATCGCCACGTCGACCACGCGCACGAAGGCGGTCTGCGGCTCGGACTGTGGACGCGCCAGCCGGACAGCGTTTGCACACCGCGGCAGCGGCGCCGCATGGCCGAGGTCTTCGCCGCCTGCGACACCGACGCGTGGCCGGCGTGTGCTGCCTTCGCGCTGCCGGTGGTCGGCTGCGACGACCTGCGCACCTGGCGGCCGGTCGACGCGCCCGCAGCCGCGGAGCCTGCAGCCGAGCCGCGCTGACGCGCGTTCAGCGCGGCCCGCCGGGCGGGGTCAGGCGGCCGAGCGCCGACTCGCGCTGCAGCATCAGGAACTGCAGCCGACGCTCGATGCCGACCGGCGGTACGAACGGCGCCCGCCGCGGTTGCTGGCGCACGCGGTCGTAGACGCCGAGCAACGCGTCGACGTGCGCTTCGAGGCTCGGCGACGTCGCCGGCCGTCGATCGCGCAGCTGCTGCCAGAGCTGCGGCTCGTCGACGAAGCGCTGCATCGCCGCGGCGAGGTCCTGGTCGTCGCCGGCGCGCGTGCGCAGGCCGACGGCGCCGGCGCGCTCGGGCAGGGCGCCGATGTCGCTGGTGATGCACGGCAGCTGCAGTTCGAAGCACTCGTCGAGCACCAGCCCGTAGGTCTCGAGGCACGTGCTCGGGAACACGCCGACGTGCGGCGCCGCCGCATGCAGCTGCGCCGGTGTGAACGCGCCATGGAACACGACCGGCAGATCGGCGACGAGCTCGCGCAGTTCGCGTTCGAAGTCGGGGCTCTCGAAGCCACCCAGCACGTGCAGCTCGGCGCGGCCGGGGCGCGCGGCGTGCAGGCGACGGAACGCGCGCACCAGCACGTCGACGCCCTTGTGCCGGCCGATGCCGCCCCAGAACGCGAAGCGCAGCGGCGCCCCGGCAGCCGGGGCGGGAAGCGGCGGCAGGCCCCCGAAGCGCGGGCGGTAGCCGAGCGGTAACACCTCGTAGCGATCGCGCGGCACGCCGGTCGTGCGGCTGAGCAGGTCGGCGGTGCTGCCGACGGCGACCAACACCGCGGCGGCCAGCGACAGTTCGCTGCGGTAGTGGTCGGCGAACAGTTCGATGCCCTCGGCGATCTCGCGGTGCGACTCGTGGCCGTAGCGCGGCACGCACTCGCCGCAGCTGGCAGCCGACAGCGTCCGTTGGCACGCCTCGTCACCCGCGCGGCGACGGAACGCGCGCGGACAACTCGTCCAATAGTCGTGCAGCGTGACGACCGCGGGGATGCCGTGCCGCCAGCAGACCTCGACCAGATTGCAACTCAGGCGCACCCAGTGGTGCAGGTGCACGACCGCGGGCCGCCGTTCGACCAGGAACCGCGCGAACGCCGCTTCGACGCCCGGGTGCCACATCTTGACGTGGAAGTCGAAGTAGCTGTCGTCGCGGTGCACCCGGTGCACCGGCAATCCTTCGAGCTCGCCACTGTCGATCGTCAACCGTTCGCGCCAGTGCTTGGTGCCGCTCCACACCTCGACCTTCCTCCCCAGCTCCAGCTGCCGCCGCGCCACGTCGAGCGCGTAGAGCTCGGAGCCACCTTGGCTCTCGGGCGGGAACTGGTGGATGACGTGCAGGGCGTCGATCGTCATGCGGGGCTCGTTATACTCTCGCCCCAACCCTCGCCTCGACATGAGCCAAGAACGCGATTTCGCCGCAGAGATCGTCGCTGCGCGCCGCGGCGAGCCGAAAGCGCTCGACAGCCTGTTCGCCCGCAACCTGCCGCCGCTCGTCGCCTTCATCCGCGCGCGCTCGGGCAAGGCCATCGCCGCGCGCGAATCCGCCGTCGACATCGCACAATCCGTGTTCCGCGAAGTGCTCGCCGACGCCGAGCGCATCGAGCTGCTCGGCGAGGGTGCGTTCCGCAACTGGCTGTTCATGCAGGCCACCAGGAAGGTGCTCGATCGCGCCAAGTTCCACGGCCGCGACCGCCGCGACTTCGCCAAGGAGGTCGCCATCCCCGAGGCCGGTCCAGCCGCCGACGCGCTGCTCGCCTGCTACGCGTCGATCGCGTCGCCGAGCCAGCACGCGGTCGCCAAGGAGGAGCTGGCGCGCTTCGAGGCCGCCGTGCAGCAGCTGCCCGAGAACCAGCGCGACGCCGTCACCATGTCGAGGCTGATGGGCCTCGACTACGCGCAGATCGCCGAGCAGATGGGCAGCACCGAGTCGGCGGTGCGCGGCCTCGTGGCGCGCGGCCTCGCGGCCTTGTCGATGCAGCTCGACGGCGACGAGTAGCGGCGACGACTCAGTTGCCGCCGAGCACCCGGCGCGCCCGGTCGCGCACGCTGGCGTCGGCATCGCCGTCGGCGATCTGCTGCAGCGCCGCGCGTGCAGCCGGTTCGCTGCGGTGCGACAGCGCGATCACGGCTTCGTGGCGCACGGCCGGCGACACGTCGCCGAAGCCGCGCGTGCACAGCGCTTCGAGCGCCGCTGCACTCGGCTGACGACCGAGGGCGACGCAGGCGGCGGCGCGCACGTCGGCGTCGGCGTGGCCCAGCAGGCGCTGCGCGACCGGCTCGGCCGCCGGAGCCCGCGTGTTGCCGACCGCCAGCAGCCACGTGCGCAGCGAACCGCGCGCCGCGGCGCGTTCCTCCATCGCCAGCAGCGTCGTCAGCGGCACGGCGTCGCCGTCGGCCCGCGGCGCCAGCGCGCCGAGCACCAGCATCGCCGACTGCGCCTGCGCCGAGTCGCCCTCGGCATCGCGCCGCAGGTCGGCGAACAGCGCCTGACCGGGCTTGGCGAGTTGCAGGCACGACACGGTGGCGACGTGGCGCAGCTCGTCGCCGAGCGCCGGATCGCTGCGCAACGCGACCAGCGACTGCTGCGCGCGCTCGGTGTTGGCCGCCCCGAGGGAACCGAGGGCCACCTGCGCGACCCGGTCGCCGAGCTGGCGCGTGGCCAGCTGCTCCTGCAGCGCCGCGACAGCGCGCTCGTCGAGGCGAAGCAGCCATTGCAGTTGCTGGAAGCACGCGTCGACGGCTTCAGCGTCCTGCTCGGCAGCGGCCAGCAGCCGCTCCAGGTCGGCGAGGATCTGCGCCAACGACGTCGCCTGCAGGCGCTGCCGCCAGGCTTCGCGTTGGTCGGCATCGGCGCGGGCGCCGAGCCGTTCGCCGGCACCGCTCGCCGACGCTTCGGCGCGCGACCACGCCGCGGCGAGGTCGTTCGGCAGCGGCCCGACGTCGGCGCCGGTGCAGTCGATCGTCGCCACGCGGTGCACCAGCGTACGCAGGTCGAGCACCGACAGCGCCATCGTCATGCGCTCGTCGAGGCGCACCGCGTCGAGCCAGCCGCGCTGCAGCGCGAACCGCGCCTCTGCCTGTCCGGTCAGTTCGTGCTGCGGCACGTCCGGCTGGCCGGTGACCTTGGTGTAGCGCGTGCGCTGGCGCTGCACGACCAACGCGTCGGCAACGGTGGTCGGCACCGTCTCGTAGCGCGCTTCGTAGTCGCCGGTGGTGTCGGTGGCGAAGCTGGTCCAGCGCGGCGAGGCACCCGGTGCCTCGAACGCGAACAGGCCGAGCGTGCCGCGCAGGAAGTTGCGCTGGTCGCCGTCGAGTCCGTCGGCGAAGCCGTAGCCGAGGATCTGGCCGGTCGCGGCCATGCGCACCAGCACCGGTGCTTGCGTCGCCGCGACGTACGAATCCTGCGCCGCGTCGGCGGCGATCGGCCGCGCATCGGCGCCGAGGAACTCGAGGCCGGCGATGCGCTGTTCGACCAGCGTCTCGCCCTCGCGGCGGTCGAGCACCAGCGTCGTCACCTCGCAGCGCGCGTGCAGCACCGCACCCTGCTGCACGCCGCCCTCGGGGCTGTGCACGGCGAGGTCGAGGTGGTCGTCGACGCGGAACGTGAAGCGCGAACCCGGGGCCGCGGTCCAGCAGCCGGCCACCTTGGCGGCGACCGTGCGTTCGCCATCGGCGTCGATGCCGGCGGCGGCCGCGGGCGCTTCGGCGACGAGCCCGGAGCCGGTGGCGGCGCCGAGCGGCAGCGGTGCCGCGCCGGTCGGCAGGCACACGAAGACGGTGGCGGCGACGGCCAGCGTCGCGACGATCGCGGTCGAGAGGAGCAGGGACGAACGGCGGGAGGAGCGGGCCATGCCGGTCGAGCGACGCGGCGGTGGAGGCCGTTCGCAAGCGATGGACTTTCTGGCGGCGCGCTGCGGGCGGCGGCAAACGCCGCGAGGCGCCGCGACCACGGGGGGCGGGCGCCTCGCTCGAGGTGCGTACCGCGCGTGGCGGCGAGTGCGTCTGCGTTCAGATCAGCGTGATCGCGACCTGGCCGGCCGACCAGCTGCACAGGTTCGTCGTCCAGGTCCAGAGCGCCGTGGCCCACGCATACAGCTGCAGCGAGATCGCCTTCAGCGTGTAGGTGACGCCACCGCTCAGGCCCCAGACCGGGCTGGCCTGCAGGTTCGCGTTGAGCGCCTGCTCGAGGATCTTGCCCTGCAGACCGACGCCGACGTTGAAGCCCGGGATGCCGAAGCTGACCGAGGCATTGGCGAACGCATGGGCCGAGCCGGTCGCGTTCAGGCCGACGGTCGAAGTCGCCGCCGGCAGCAGCCAGTTGGCCGAACGGCTGGCGCCGCAGCCGGCGTTGCCGCCGATCGTCACGCTGACCGGGCCGACCGGCACCGACACCGAGATGTTGCTCGGGAACAGGCTGAAGTTGTAGCTCTGCGCCGCGAAGGTGCTGCTGTTGGTGAACGAGTTGCTCAGCACCGTGACACCGAGCAGCTCGACGCGGTAGGAGCCGGAGCGGGTCTGCACGCCGCTGTTCATGACGTTCGAGGCGATGCCGATGATCTCGAACACCTCCTTGCTGGCGTTCAGCACGCGCGCCGCGCCGTGCAGCTCGACGTTGGCGAAGCCGCGCTCGTAGGTGCCGCTCTTCTGGCGGAGCATGCTGGCGTAGGCGTTCACGTTGCCGCCGAGCCAGCTGTTGCCGATCGAACGGCTGTAGAGGTTGGTGCGGTGCTCGAGCGACGGCAGCGTCGGCGGCACCGGTTGCAGGATCACACCGCCGATGGTGCCGATCGAGCCGACGAGGCCACCCTGCGCGAGCAGCGAGGTGCCGAGGGTGAGGGTCGTGGCGGCGGCGAACAGGAACGAGGAGAGCTTCTGGAGGAACATGGTCAGGATCTCGTGAACAGACGTTTCGGAAGGTCGTGGTTGGCGTCCGCGTCGTGCGGGCGACCGGCGCGTTCGCGTCGGTGCCGATCGAGCGACGCGCCGCGCGAGCCTGTTCGCCCATGCGGAGATTTCTCGGGGCGCGGCAGTTCGTCGTGCGGCTGCCGACAGCCTTCGTGACGGCCGCCGATCGGCGAACGTCGCTCTCCATGCCGCGAAGGTCGCCTGGCTCTTCGGGACCGGGCCCGGATCGGGCACGATGCCGGGAGTGCGAGAATCCTCGGCGCCCCGCGAACGGCAGGCTCGCGCGCGTCGCTCCCGCACCGATCCGCCCATGCACGACCCGTCGCCCGCTCCCGACCAGCCGCTGCCCGACGACGGCAAGGCCCCCGCCGGCAAGGCAGCTGGCTCCGGGCCGGGTTCCGCCAACAGCGATCCGTCCAGCAACGATCCGGCGGTGAAGGCCGCGGTGCAGGCGCTGGTCGCCGCCTGCATCGAAGCGCTCGAGCGCGGCGAGAGCGACCCGGCGACGCGCCTGTGCGCCGACCGCCCCGAACTGCTGACGCGCGTGCAGCGCCGTCTGGCGCAGCTGGCCTCGCGCGGACTGATCCCGGACAGCGAGTCCCTGCCCGCGGCGATCGGCCCCTACAGCATCCTGCGCGAGCTCGGCAGCGGCGGCATGGGCAGCGTCTACCTCGCCGACCAGCAGCAGCCGATCCGGCGCCAGGTGGCGCTCAAGGTCGTGAAGCTCGGCATGGACACGCGCGAGGTGCTGGCGCGCTTCCAGGCTGAACGGCAGGCGCTGGCGCGCATGGGCCATCCGCACATCGCGCAGGTGTTCGACGCCGGCATGACCGGCGAAGGGCGTCCGTACTTCGTCATGGAGTACGTGCCCGGCAAGTCGCTGACGTCGTTCTGCGACCAGCGCCAACTGTCGACGAGCGAACGCGTGCGCCTGCTGGCGACGGTGTGCCGCGCGCGCACGACCGCGGCTTCATCCACCGCGACCTGAAGCCGTCGAACGTGCTGGTGACGGTGCACGAGGGCACGTTCGTGCCGAAGATCATCGACTTCGGCATCGCCAAGGCGGTCGCCAGCGCCGACGGCGACGGCGCCACGCACGCGATCAGCCTGGCCACGCGCGCCGACCAGGTGCTCGGCACGCCCGAGTACATGAGCCCGGAGCAGATGGCGTCGGGTGGCATCGACGTCGACACGCGCACCGACGTCTACTCGCTCGGCGTCACGCTCTACGAACTGCTGTGCGGCGAGCTGCCGTTCGACAGCCAGCGGCTGCGCCGCGCCGGCCGCGACGAGCTCGAGCGCATCCTGCACGACGAACTGCCGACGCAGCCGAGCAAGCGGCTGTCGCAGGTCGACGGTGCAGTGCTGGCGGCGCGCGGCGGCGAACGCACCAGCGTGCAGCGCGCGGTCGCTGGCGAACTCGACTGGATCACGCTGAAGGCGATCGGCAAGCAGCGCGACGAACGCTACCCGTCGGCGCTGGCGATGGCCGAGGACCTCGAGCGCTGGCTCGCGCACGAGCCGGTGCTGGCCGCGCCGCCTGGACGCACCTACCGGCTGCGCAAGTTCGTGCGGCGCCACCGCGTCGCCGTCGGCTCGGCGGCGGTGGTGCTGCTGTCGCTGGTGACGGCGCTGGTGGTCAGCCTGCGCGCGACCGCGGAGGCTCTGGCCGCCGAGAAGGCGACGGCGACGGCACTGCAGGAGACGACGGCGGCGAGGGAACGCGAGCGTGCGGCCCTGGACGACATGCGCGCCTTCTACGGTCTCGCCCGAGACGCTGTCGGCAACCTCGTCGATGTCGCCGATCTCGAACTCGACGAAGTGCCGCAGGCGGACGGCGTGCGACGGCGCATGCTGGCCGACGCGATCGCGTTCTACGAGGCACTGCGCCAGCGGCAGTCCGACGACGTGGAGTTGCGCGGCGACCTGGTCGACGCCTCGGCTCGCATCGGCCTGCTGCAGCATCGACTCGGGCAGAGCCTCGATGCGTTGGCCACGTTGGCTACGGCTGCGAACGACGCCGATCAGCTCCTGGCTGCCGTTTGCAGCCGGCGCACCCTCGGTCTGGCGGTGACCACGCACAGCCGCCTCGGCGTCACGTTGACCTCGCTCGGACGCGGGGACGAGGCCAAGACGCAGTTCGAACGGGTGGTTCTGCTGTTGCAGCGCGCGCGCGAGAAGCCCGAGCTGGCGATCGCCGACATGGACCTCCTGGAGGCACAGTCGCACGCCAACCTCGGGATCGAGCACGACGACCATGCCCTGGCCTTGCCGTGCTTCGAGCGGGCGCTGGCGGCGTTCGATCGCCTCGCGCGATCGCCCGGCAAGGGCGGGAAGCACCTCCGCGAACATGCCCGTTGTCTCGGCAGCTATGCGATGGCGCTGACTCGGGCCGGTCGCTTCGACGACGCCTCGGCGGCACTGAACCGCGCCCTGGGCATGCTGAAGCAGTTGCCGACGGACCGTTCGGCGGAGGCCCTGGAGACCGAAGCGTTCGTCTACGAGCGGTTGGCGCAGGTGCTGCAGCGGCTGGGTCGGCCCGACGAGGCGCGCGACGCCCAACTGCGCGCCAACGAACGGTTCGAGCGTCTCGCCACGGACCATCCCGACGTGCTGCAGCACCTCGATCAGGCTGCGGCCGGGCAGCACCTCCTCGGCCGGCTCGACGAGCAGGCAGGGCGCCACGCCGAGGCGCTGCAGTCGTTCGAACGGGCGGTGGCGATGCGGGCGCAGCTCGTCGCCAAGGAGCCACAGAACCACCGGTTCTCGACGCGCTACGTGCGCACGCTGCTGGCGAAGGGCGGCGCGGAGTTGGAGGTGGCGAACGAAGCCGGACAACCGCCGACGGCCGCCAAGTCGACGGCAGAACTGGCGGCTCGGGTGGCCGACCGCCTGCACGAAGACCACCCCGACGACCTGGAGGTCCTGACGATCTACAGCGCAGCACATGGCGTGATCGCCCAGCTCGCCGCGACCGAAGGGCGCGTCGCCGAAGCGGTCGCGGTCCAGGAGCGCATCCGCGACGCCGCCCAGCGGCTGCTCGACCGGCGCGGCGACAGTGCCGAGGTTCGCGCCCAGCTCGCCGGCGCGGCCAACGGGCTGGTGCAGGCGCACCGGCTCGCCGGCGACGACGACAAGGCACTGGCGGCCGGCGAGGCTGGACTTCCACACGTGGAACGTGGGCTGGCGATCGACGCACGCGATCCGGTGCTGCGCCAACTGGCGGCGACGCTGCACACCCGCGTGGCGTTGCTGCGGCTGAGCACCGGCGACTTCGAAGGGGGTGTCGCCGCGCTGCGGAAGATGGCACGCCGCTCGGACCTCGGCGAAGACTGCCGTGAGCAGGCCTGCTTCCTGCTGGCCCAGTCACTGACCGAAAGGGCTGCCGCGGGGCATGCAGAGCTGACGCAATGGCGGCACGAGCTGGCGGACGACCTGCGTGGAATGCTGACCCGCCGCGGCGACGTCGCCGCGGCGCTGCAGCGGCCGGCGCAGTCGCAGGGCCCCTCGGTGTCGTCGTCGCGCCTGCGCGACTTCGACCTCAGCATCGGCCTCGCCGAGATTCTCGGCAGCCTGCAGGAACATGCCGAGCAGGAGCGCTGGCTCGCACAAGCCCAGCAGATCGCCGATTCGTTGCCGAAGATGTCGCCGGACCGCGTGCGCAATCTGATGGCGCAGCGCGCCGAGTGCGCGCTGGCGATGCGACAGCCCGCCACCGCGACCGATGCCGTGGCGCACGCGCTGCCGCGCCTCGGCGACGATCCGATGGCCAACTACCTCGCTGCCACGCTGCTCGGCCAGGCCCACGCCATGGACCCGCCCGACGCGGCGCGGGCTCGCGATCTCTTCGTTCGCGCCCTTCGGGCCGCGGTGACCGCGCCGCAGCTACGGGGCCAGGCGCGGCGGCAACCCCAGTTCGCCTCGTTGCTGCAAGACCCCGAGGTCGTCGAACTGCTCCGCTGACTGCGGCTCCTGGCGGCCATGCAGCCGCCGGCCTCCGACCCTCACTGGAACTCGAAGCGCATCACCTGCGCGAGGTGCACGCTCAACTCGCCGGTCGGCGACTGCGGGTGGCCTTCGAGCAGCGCCATGTCGAGCGTCGCCGGCGCCGTCGCCACGCTCCATTCGATCGCGTTGCTGGTGGCGAACTGCGACCACTCGAGCCACTGCGTCGTCATGCCGAGGCCGAGCACCTGCGGCAGGTTCGGCAGCTTGAAGCGCACCTCGGCGACGCCGCCGCGCGACAGCAGGCCGGGCTCGTTCTCCGGCTCGAAGATCGCGGGCGCCAGCAGGTCGACGGTCAGCAGGTGCAGCTGGCAATCCTGCGGCGAAGGCAGGCCGAGCAGCCACATCGGCACCGGCGTCGGATTGCGCTGGCCGAACACGATCAGGCCGAGCCCATTGGGCGGGCCGAAGGCGAAGAAGCGCGCATAGCCGCCGGGCACCAGCGTGCGGCTCGCGACGCCCGCCCATTCGCGCTGCGGGCCGCCATAGCTGCCGCAGCCGCCGCCGAGGTTGGTCGTCGTGCCGGGCACGTCGTCGAACACCGCGTCGGCCATCCACCAGTTCGCGTTCTGGCCGGGGATCGGCTGGCCGACGACGTCGACGCACAGCGTGCCGCCGAGGTAGGTAAACGGCGTGTCGAACTCGATGCGGATCACCTTGTCGGTGGACCAGTCGGCGGTCGTGCTCGTCGGCGGCGGCGACAGCGGCAACGTGACGTCGCCGTCGAAGACCTGCGCGGCGGCGGTGCCGATGTTCGCGGCGAACGCGTTCGAGCCCTCGATCGGCGCGTGCGGCGCGATCGACAGGGTCACGGTCAGGTGTGCGGTGCCGCCGGCGTACGTTTCGTTCGCGGCGTTCCGGCGCAGCTCGATCGAGGTGATGTTGTGGCCGACCATGGCCGCGAGGTGGCTGGCGCCGATCAGGGTCTGCTGGCGCAGGGGGCGGCTCGCGCCGGCGACCCACTCGTAGGCGATGGCGTCGGTGGAGGTGTATGCGGCGGGGGCGACGAGGGTCTGCTGGGCTTGCAGGGCGCTGCACATTGCAGCAAGCCAACAGAAACCGACTTTAGACAGTTCAGCCATGATTCTCCTCCTGCCCTACGGGGCAAGTGCGATGACTTCGACCAAGATCACTCTCGTCCTCAGACCTTTGCCAACGGTTACCAGCACGATGCTTCCGGGCGGGACCGCAGGCACAGTGATTACCGCATCCTTGTTCGGCGGCACGGGCACAGACTCGACCTGCTCGGAACCAGCAATGCTGATCTCAACGCTCGTATCGTTCGGCCCCACATTGACTGTGATCTGGCCGCCCGCGACTGCGGTCGTTGTCGTTCTGATGCCTTCGCCGTTCTGAATCACTTGACCTTAGAAAGCTCCAAGAGCTTGTCGGATGGGTAGTCAGTGAGCCCAGGTTCGACACGCTGGAAACACTGCACAAGGACTCGAGCAACAGAACGCCGGTTCGGGTACGAAGCATCTGCCAACACACGGTCGGCAAGCCTCACCATTCCTCGCCAGAGCACCTGGTCTCTTCGATAGGTGCGGGTCGTCATGGTGATGAACAGCAAGTCGTGCTTCACCAGCTCCTCGATCGGAGCCTTCACCGCCAACCGCCGCAGCTCGTCGAGATCCGCGTCGCCCGACGACTCCTCGACCTCCGCCGCAGGCTCCGCCCGCCGCGACCCGATCGCATAGCCGCACGCACCTCCCATCGAGAGGCCGGTGGCGAACATGGCGCCGCCCAGCACGAACGCACGCCGCGTCGGCATGAGAGCCGGCGGTGCATTCGGGGCAGCAAGGAGCACTGGATCCAGACGCATGGCAGTTCCCGGATGTGTGGCCCCCGCGCATGGGAGATGCGGCGGCCGGACGAGTGCGGGAAGGGTCGCTCGCCGAGCCCCGGCCTGTCAAGCGCCGCCCCTGCACCACCCCTGCATCGGCACTTCCCGCCTGCGCAAACCAGCTGCTCCCCCAGCAGCCCTGCGGCCCCTTGGTGCCCTGGCCGGAAAGGGGCTAACCTGCCCGCCCTTCCAACCCGCGAAAGCCGAACCCAACCGATGCGCGCCTTCCGACTCCTCCCCGTCCTGACCTTCGCCGCCGCCATCGCGGCCCAGACCCCGACCCCGGCCGCCCCCGCGACGCCGGCCACGCCCGCCGCCCCGGCCGCGGCGGCGCAGGAGAAGGCTCCCCCGAAGCTCGACGAGAAGACCTACGACCACTTCGGCACCGGCATCACCGTCGGCGACAAGGCCGCGGCGCTCGCCGACGTGCTGAAGAACCCGGAGCAGTTCGTCGGCAAGACGGTCCGCATCGAGGGCCCCATCACCGCCATCTGCCAGACCAAGGGCTGCTGGATGCACCTCGGCAGCCAGCAGCCGCCGGTCATGGTCAAGTTCAAGGACTACGCCTTCTTCATGCCCAAGGACGCCAGCGGCCGCACCGCCATCGTCGAAGGCACCATGGCGATGAAGCAGGAGACCGTCGAGCAGACCAAGCACTACCTCGAAGACGCCGGCAAGCACGACGAAGCCGCGAAGGTCACCGAGGGTCGCAAGCTGTTCCACTTCATGGCCAGCGGCGTCGCCATCCAGAAGCCGGCCGCGAAGTGATCGGATCGGCGGCGGTTCACCGCCGCATCGCGCGCCCCGCTCGCTCGAGCAAGCCGCCGAGGCTCGCGGCATGGCGCCAACCCGCGGGCGCTGCATCCTGCGCGGCGCCGAGTGCCGCGTAGGCATTCGCCGCCTCCGTGCGCGCGGCATCGACGCGGCCGAGCGCCCACAGCGTCTCGGCCCGCTGCAGCATCAGCAGCCCGCGGTTGCCGAGCAGCTCGGGCGGCGCCGGCGAACGGGCCACGGCCGCCACCAGATCCTCGGCGACCGCCGTGCGTGCGCTCGCGGCGCGTTCGCCATCGCCGAGGCGCAGCGCCAAATCCGCGACCACCAGCAGGCAGACTGCGCGGTTGTTGCGCGCGCCGACCAGTTCGTCGTGCACCTGCAGCGTCGACGTGTGGTCGTCGACCGCACCCTGCGCCGCCGCCAGCGCCTCGGCCAGCTTGCCCTCGCGCGCGAGCCGCAGCGCCCGCCGCAGCTGCACGAGGCCGCGGTGCGCCAGCGCCAGCGCATTGTCGGGGCCGTCGCGCAGTTCCCCGGCGAAGTCGATCAGGAAGCCGTCGAGGCCGCGCATCGCGATCGGCAGCACCTGCCGTTCGCGCGCCAGGTAGACCGGCCCGTAGCCCTGCTGCAGGTCGACGGCGCTGGCGGCGTAGTAGCGGGCGAGATCGCCTTGCCCTTGCGCCAGCGCCAGGCGCGCGAGCGAACGGCGCGCCGCGACGTGCGTCGGCTCGTACTCGAGCACTTCCTGCAGCAGGTCGAACGCCTCGTCGTGCTCGCCGCGCAGCCGCGCCAGCTCGGCGCTCGCGAACATGCGGTCGACGCTGGCGAGCAGCGAACCGACGGCCGGATCGCCGGCGAGCCCGGCCTGCAGGTCGGCGATCGCCGCCGCCGTCGCCGCCGCATCGAGGTCGGTCCGCGAAGCGCGCAGCAGGCCGCGTTCGCAGCGCGCCTCGGCGAGGTCCGGCGCCGCGGCGAGCGTGCGTTCGAGCTCGGCCAGCGCTTCGTCGGCGCGACCACGCGCACGCAGCAGGCGGCTGTGCAGGTGGCGCACGCGCGGCACCTCGTGCTGCACCAGGAACACCGCCGTGCGCACCAGCGCGCCGTCGAGCAGCTGCCACGCCGACGGATGGTCGCCGAGCCGCGTGAACATCGCCGCGTCCTGCAGCACCGAAGCGCCGTGGTCGGCGAGCGCCGCGGCTTCGTCGGCGGCGGCGCGCGCCGCACTCTCGCGCCACGCGATCGGCAGCAGCACCAGCAGCACGAGGGCGGCGGTGGCGGCGGCGGCGAGCACGATGCCGCGGACCAGCAGCCGGTGCCGCTGCAGCCGCTTCTGCCAGCGGTGCACGAACGACGGCGGCCGCGCCGTGATCGGCTCGTGCGCGAGCCAGCGGTCGAGATCGTCCGCCAGCGCCGCGGCGCTCGGATAGCGTCGTTCGGGCTCCTTGGCGAGGCAGGTGGCGACGACGACGGCGAGGTCGCGATCGCCGGGCAGCGGCGGCGCGTCGTGTTCGACGACCGCACGCAGCAGTTCGCCGAGCGACGGCGCCGCGAACGGCGGCTCGCCGGTCAGCGCGAAGAACAACGTCGCGCCGAGCCCGTGCACGTCGGTGCGCGCGTCGACCGCGGCGCTGCGGCCCATCGCCTGTTCGGGCGCCATGAACGCCGGCGTGCCGACGACGGCACCGCTGCGCGACAACCGCGCGTCGGTGTCGACGGCGACGGCGAGGCCGAAGTCGACGACGAACACGTGGCCGCGCTCGACCAGCAGGTTCGACGGCTTGACGTCGCGATGCACGAGCCCGCGTTCGTGTGCGTGGTGCAGCGCGCGCGCCGCGTCGCGCACGATGCCGACGATCGCGCGGCGGCCGGCGTCGTCGCGCGGATCGGCGAGCGGCGCCAGCGGCCCGCCGTCGACCAGCTGCATGCACAGCCAGTCCGGCGTCGCGTCGTGGACCGCCGCGATGTGCGGATGCGCGAGCCGCGCCACCGCCATCGCCTCGTGCACGAAGCGGCGGCGCAGCGCGTCGTCGGCGTCGGGGCCGAGCGTCTTGATCGCGCAGCGGCGACCGAGCTGTTCGTCGAACGCCTCGTAGACGATGCCCATGCCGCCGCGACCGATCTCGCGCACGAGGCGGAAGCGCGCCGGCACGCCGCGCGGCGGCGCCGGCGCCGGCTCCTCGGCCGCCATCGCCAGCAACCGCTGCAGCACGCGCTCGCCGAGCGGGGCCCCGTCGTCGTGCCGAACGCCGCTCACGCGCGGCCTCCGGCGTCGGCGCGGCCGAACAGCCACTGCAGCTCCTGCTGCAGCTCGGCGTCGTCGGCGCAGGTGTCGGCGACGAGTTCGCGCAGCAACGCGCGGTAGCGGCGCTTGCCGTGGTCGAGCCAGTTCGACACGTCGGTGCGCGTGATGCCGTGGCGCGCGGCCAAGGTCGCGTGGTCGAGCGCGGCGCCATCGCCGACACTGTCGTCGAGGAACCACTCGCGGAACAGCGCCCAGTGCAGCGCGCGGCCGTTCTGCTCGAGCTCGGCCTGCAGACGGCGCTGCGCCTGCTGCAGCAGTTCGGCCCGCCACGCGTCGTCGAGCACCTGCTCGGGCGTGCGGCCACGTGGATCGACCGGCTCGCCGACGTCGTCGAGCGCCACGTGCACGGCACCACCTCCGCGCTTCTGCGCCGCGGCATGCCGCGCCCGTTCGACGGCGAAGTTCGCCAGCGCCGTCTTCAGCAGCCCGCGGAATCGCCCGCGCGCCGGATCCGCCTTGTCGAGCAGCTTCGTCGCCAGCAACCACGCGAACGCGTCCTGCGTCGCCTCCGCCGCCGCGTCGGCGTCGAGCCGCAGCTTCGCCGCCAGGTAGGCGCGGATCGGCCGTTCGTAGGCACGCGCCAACGCATCGAGGTCGCGCCCGCCGCCGGGGGCGAGGATGCGCGACCAGCGCGTCGACGGGAAATCGTGCATCGGCGGCGCAGCGTAGCGAACGGCGGCCTGGCGCGGCGACGGGCGCACGCGTTCGAGGGTCGCCGGAAAATCTGCGCGTGCTGCGATGAAGCTACGCGCGTGTTGCGTACGGGGGATGCGCGGCATGATCGCGGACCCGTCGGGCCGCACCGCGCATTACCACGAACCAACCCTCCATGCTGTCCTCCCCGCTCGCCGCAGCGCCGCTCGCGCTCGGCGTCCTGTTCTTCTTCGCCTCGGTGCTGTGGGCGCAATCGCCGACCACGCCGCCGGCCCCCACCGTCGACCCCGCGGTCCAGGCCCTGCTCGACGCCGTCATGCGCCACCGTGGCGCGCTCGCGGCGAAGCCCGCGTCGACGCTACAGATCACCGGCAGCTACGTCGTCACCTTCGACGGCATGAACGGGCCCGTGGCGAAGGGCACGTTCCGCGACGTGTTCGCCGGCAACGACCGCGCCCGGCACACGACCGACATGGGCAAGATGGGCAAGATGGAGCGCGGCATCACGCCGGAGCTGGCGTGGGAGGTCGATCCGGCTATGGGCGCGATGGTGCGCAGCGGCGTGCAGGGAACGCAGGTGCGCCGCTGGTTCGCGCTGCTGCGCGGCAGTGATCCGCGCACGACCTACCGCGCCATCGAACGCAAGGGCACGGCCAAGGTCGACGGCGTCGACACCACGGTGCTGAGCCTGCGCGATCCGGAGGGCCCGGCCGATCTGTGGTACGTCGCCGCCGACGGCGCGCTGCTGCGCGTCGACCTGCAGCTGCCGGCGCCGGAGTCCGCCGACGCGGCGTTCGGCATGGCCGACATGATGGAGGCGCAGGTCACGTTCGGCGAATGGCGGCCGCAAGGGGACGGGCACGTGCCGGCGACGCGCACGCTGCGCATGGGCAAGGCTGTGGTGACCTTCACCTGCGACCGCTACGAAGCCGGGGCCAAGGTCGACGACGCGGCGTTCGTGCCGCCGCCGGCGGTGCTGGCGAAGAAGCCGGAAGCCGTGGGCCCGGCGTTCGGTCCCGACGGCAAGCCGATCCACCAGATCGTCGAGCGCAGCGAAGTCGCCGTCGCCAGCATCCGCGTGAAGTGCAAGCCGAGCGAGATCGCGGCGCAGCTGGCGATCCTGTTGCCCGAGGTCATGGAGCACCTGCACGCGGCCGGCGCGAAGATGAGCGGGCCGCCGTTCTCGCGCTACCACGCGTGGAACGACCAGGAGATCGACATGGAGGCCGGCATCCCGGTGCAGGCGCCGATCGCCGGCAAGGGTCGCGTGCAGCCAAGCACGCTGCCGGGCGGCAAGGCGGCGACGGGCTGGCACGTCGGCCCCTACGAGGGCCTGGGCGCGGCGCACGACGCGCTCGCAGCGTTCGTCGCCAAGGGCAAGCACAAGGCGCGCGGCGGCCACTGGGAGGTCTACTGGACCGACCCGGGCATGGTGCCGGATCCGAGCAAGTGGAAGACGCAGCTGTTCGTGCCGATCGAGTGAGCGGCGGAACGGCGGAGATGCTGCGCCGCTGGCACCGGCGGTTGGCGCCGGCCTTCGGCGCCGGCCGCAGCCGGCGTGGGGAAATCGTGGGGAACGATCGGCCGCCGCCGACCGGAACCGTGTGGATGGGGTGTGCGCCGCCTCCGGCGCTGCCCTTTCCGCCGTTCCGCCATGATCCAAACCGCCAAACTGGCTCTCTTCCTGGCCGTGCCGCTGCTGCTGCACGCGCCCCTGCTGGCCCAGCAGGCCCCTGATTCCCTCGACCGCCGTGCCCCGCGACTCGAGGACGTCACGCCGCAGTTCGCCGCGCTGAACGTCGTCGACGGCGTGCTGACCGGCGCCGGTGCCGGCTACCGCGCGCGCTTCGACCGCGACGGCGTGCAGTTCGTGCCCGCCCTCGGCGAAGCGGCCCCGACCGAACAGCCGGTGCAGGTGCGCGGCGTCGCCTACGGCCGCGGCACCGCCGACCGTCCCCTGGCACAGGTGCTGCCGAGCCATCGCGGCCAGCAGGTGACGTTCGCGCACGGCAAGGTCGACACGACCTACGTGGTGCAGAACGACGGCATCAAGCAGTCGTTCGTGTTCCACGAACGGCCGGCCGGTCGCGGCGACCTGGTCGTCGCGGTGCAGGTCGCGAGCCAGCTCGCGGCGACGCAGCAGGGCGACGACGCCGTCGTGCTGCAGAACGAACTCGGCGGCGTGCGCATCGCCGGCGTGCTCGGCATCGACGCCGACGGCCAGACCGTGCGCGGCACCCTGCAATGGCAAGGCAGCTCGCTGCTGCTGCGCCTGCCGGAAGCGTTCGTCGAAGGCGCGGCGCTGCCGCTGGTGCTCGATCCGCTCCTGGCACCGGAGTTCTCGGTCGTCAGCTCGTCGCGCAACCTCGATCCGCAGGTCGCCTACGACGCCGACACCAACCGCTACCTGGTCGCCTGGTGGCGCCGCCTGTCGGCGACGACCGCCGACGTCTACGGCCAGTTCGTGTTCAACGTGACGGTGACGCCGAGCGATCTCGCCGGCTCGTCGGTGGTGATCCGCAGCGGCCAGAACTCGCAGCGGGCCCGCGTCGCCAACTGCAGCGTGCGCAACTGCTTCGTCGTCGGCTGGCAGGAGACGGTGGCGACGCCGCCGCTGCCGAACCACACCGACGTCTTCGTGCGCGCACTGAACGCGACGCTGCTGAGCCCCGCGTTCGCCCTCTTCCCGACCCCGTCGAACGAGACCGGCCTCGAACTCTCCGGCGACGCCACCGAGAGCAATGGCAATGTGTTCGGCGCGTTCCTGTCCGGCACCGTCGCCACCACCATCACGGTGAACGTGGCCACCAACCTGGCCGTGACCGGGTCGGCCGTGGCGCCGATCAGCGGCGGCAACAGTGCGAGCCGGATCCGCCTGCCGAAGAGCGGCGGCAGCGACAACCGGCGCGTGGTCGCCTTCCAGTCGAGCAGCACGGGCGACGTGACCCTGCGCACCTACGCCGGCAGCTCGGCGGTCGGCGCTGCGGTGACGATGCCGGCGACGTTCGACGTCACCGACTTCGCCATCGACGGCGATGGCGACAACTGGGCGGTCGCGTGGATGCAGTTCGAGTCGAGCACGTCGGTGACCAACGACATCCGCGTCGCCACCTACGAGTGGAACGTCGCCGCGAACGCGCTGCAGCTGCTGGCCACCAGCGGCGTCGCCACCACGGCCTTCTTCGAGGAAGGTCGTCCGTCGGTCGCCCTGATCGACCGCAACGTCGTCGTCGCCTGGGTCGCACCCGGGACGACCAGCGAGCTGCGCATGCGCACGTTCACGCTCGGCAGCTGCACCGAGTGCGAACCGGCCCAGGTCGTCGCGTCGTCCAGCAGCAACCTGTCGTCGGCGATCGCCTCGCAGACGAGCGGCAACGAGACCTCGGCGACTCGTCGCGACGCCCTGCTCGTGTGGAACGTCGACAACGGCACCACCAGCACCATCGGCGCGCGCCGTTGGCAGCCCGAGGACGGCCTGCTGACGACGATCCCGTCCGGCTGCGGCAACCTCGTCGGCACCCTCACCGAAGAATGCGCCGTGACCGGCAGCACCGGCCACCGCGCCATGCTGCGCAACGTCGCCGCCGGTGCGACCGGCTGGCTGCTGCTGAGCCCCGACCGCAACGACGCCTTCGGCTGCGGCAGCTGCGTGCTCGTGCCCGACCTGTGGAACTGCTTCGCGTTCGGCCCGCTCGTGCCGAACACGCAGGGCCACCTGACGGTGACCACACCGATCCCCGCGACCCCGCTGCTCGTCGGCCGCTCCTACTACCAGCAATGGGTGGTCGCGGACACCGCCACACCCGGCTGCTCGACGTTCCTCTTCGACCTCTCCAACGCCCAGCAAGTGACCATCCAGTGAGCCCTGCCATGAACTCCCAACGCTTCTTCTCGCTCCTGCTGGCGCCGGCTCTCGGGTCGGTCGTCGGCTTCCTCGGCGCGCAAGCGCCCAACGACGCGCCGTCGCTGGCGACGCTGACCCGCGGCCACGGCCTGCAGACCACGGCCGAAGGCCTGCTCGGCACTGGCACCGACTACGTCGTGCGCTTCGACCAGAACGGCATGCACTTCGTGCCGGTGCTCGGCGAACGCGCGGCGTGCGCGCCGCTGCAGCTGCAGCTGGCGGCGATCCGCCGCGGCACGCTGCCGTTGCCGTGCGATGCGAACGACGCGCCGAGCGCCGCCGCCGACGTCGCGGTCTACGACCGCTCGCCGTCGATCACCGAACGCTTCACGCTGCACGATCGCGGCGTCGAGCAGTCGTTCGTGTTCACGGCGCTGCCCGGCCGCGGCGACCTGGTCGTGCGCTGCCGTCTCGACGGCCTCGGCGACCACGCCGTGCCGGCCCACGACGGTGGCCTCGACTTCGTGCGCGATGGCGAGCGCCTCGTGCACATGGGCGGCGTCACCGGCATCGACGCCAACGGCATGCGCACCACCGGCGCCGTGCGCCTCGACGGCGAGTTCGTCGAACTGTCGCTGCCGGCGTCGTTCGTCGACCACGCGGCACTGCCGCTGGTGCTCGATCCGTTCGTCGGCAGCACGGTGTCGCTGGCGACCGGCGCCACCGTCGATCGCAACCCGCACGTCGCCTACGAGAGCGCGGCGCAGCGCTGGCAGTTCGTGTGGGAACGTGTGGTCAGCAACACGCAGATCGACCTGGTGCGGCGCACTTGGAGCCCGGTCGGTGGCCTCGGCTCGCTGCAGACGATGGTCGCCGGCCTGAACCAGCTGAACCAGAAGCCGCGCGTCGCCTACCACACCGGCGTCGCGCGTTCGCTGGTCGTGTTCGAACAGCGCAACACGCCGCTCGGCGTGGCGAGCCTGAACGGGTGCGTAATCAACGCCGACCTGACGATCGGCACGCCGTTCACGATCGGCCAGGTCGCGATCGGCAGCTACGAGGACCCCGACGTGTCGGGCGACCCGACCGGTGCTGGCCAGGGCATGGTCGTCTACCGGCTCGACGGTGTGACGCAGGGCATTCGCTGCCGCACCTACACGCTCGGCGCCACCGGCAATCCGGTGATCGGCGGGCAGGTCACGGTGTCGTCGACCGCGACGGCGGTGCGGCCGCGCGTGTCCAAGTCGGCCGGCGCGACGCTGGCGATCGCCTACGAGCAGAAGCCGAATGCGTTCTCGGGTGCGTTCGTGCAGGCGATCACGCGCACCGGCACGCTGCTCGGCATCGCGGCCGGGGTGCTGAACCTGAGCGGCCCCGACGTGCGCCGCCCGGACATCGACGGCGACGGCACGCGCTTCCTGATGGTCGCGGAGTTCCAGGCCTCGGCCACCGACCGCGACGTGTCGGCGATCGAATGGCTGTGGAACGGCACCAGCTTCGGCCCGCCGGTGTCGCAGGGCCCGGTCGCGAACACGCTCGGCGCCGACGAGAGCGCGCCGACGGTGGCCTTCCTCGGCCAGAAGTACGCAGTCGCGTGGCAGCGCTCGTACGGCTTCCTCTCCGGCAGCGTGCAGTGCCGCTCGATCTCGCCGACCGGCTGCCTCGCCTGCGGTCCGACCATGACGATCCCGATCTCGGGCACCAACACGTTCCAGCCGGCGATCGGCGGCGACATCGCCGGCGGCGGCAACGGCACCAGCGCGATGCTCGCCTGCATCGCGACGGCGACCACGGTGCCGCCGTCGACCGACGTCGTCGCGATGCAGTGGAACACCAACAACAACCCGCCGACGACGACGCTGGCCAGCGGCTGCGGCTTCCCGACGACGTTGCAGGTCCTCGGCGCCTCGTCGATCGGCAACACGAACTACGGCTTCCGCGTGCAGACGACGGACCCGGCGGGCGTGATCGGCCTGTTCACGTTCGGCTTCAGCCTGTTCGACCCGCTGCTGCCGTGCGGCACCTGCATGCTGGTCAACCCGGCGGTGCTCGACGCGCAGCTGCTCACGGCCGGCCAGGCGACGTTCCCGCTGCCGCTGCCGTGCAACCTCGCGTTCCTCGGCGTGCAGCTGCAGGTGCAGGGCTCGGTGCTCGGCAGCGCGCAGAACGTCTGCCCGCTGCTGAACACGCTGTCGAGCTCGGCCCCGATCGGCGTCACCATCGCCGACTGAGCAGGGCGCGATCGTCAGAACGAGTTGACGATCGTCGCCACGCCGTTGCTGGTCAGCAGGCCGAACGCGTTCTGGCCGTTCGGCAGGCTGTTCGGCGTGACGAGGTTGGCGGCCTGCGCGAACACGCGGATGCCGGCCGGCAGACCCGCGGGCAGCGGGAAGGTCACCGTCTGCGTCGCCGTGGCGCCGACCATCGGCACGATGACGTCGAGCGCGGCGACGTTCGCCGCACAGCCCGGCGCGCCGAGGAAGCCGAGATCGACGCCCGGCAGCGAGCCGGTGCTGAAGATCAGGATGCCGAGGAACGCGCCGCTGCCCGGAGCGAACTCGCGCATGGCGTCGGTCGTGTAGACGACGTTGGTGCCGGCCGCCGCGGTGGAGATCGGCGCCGGCCCGGCCCGCAACGACAGCGGCGCCAGGTTGATCGACGTGGTCGAAGGCGAGATCGCGGCGAACGACTGGCTGCCGAGGTCCTGCGAAGCCCCGCCCGGCGAGTAGCCGATCAGCGTGGCGTCGCCGAAGATGCTGGCGCTGTTGGTGTCGACGTTGACCCAGACGATCGTCACGTTGCCCGACGAGCGATCGAGCTGGAACTGCACCGTGCTGCGGTTCGCCGTGCCGGTCGGGTAGTTCTCGACGTCGTCCCAGGTGACGAGGCTGAGGCTGCCGATCTCCTCGAACTTGATCTGGCCGCTGCCCGCCTCGCCGACGTTGAAGTCGTGCCACGACCAGAAGCCGCCGTTCGCCGCGTCGAGCAGATCCGCCGGCAGGGGCACGAAGTCGTCGGTCAACGACGCCAGGTTGTCGCCGAACCAGACGTTGCCGTTCGAATGCACGACCAGCGTCGACGTCGTGCCACCCGGGATCGGCAGCGGGCTGCCGAGGTTGACCGTCAGCACGCCGTCGTCGTTGTTCGGCACGAAACCGGTCAGCACGGTCGCCGCCGCGGTCGGCGCTATGTAGGTGCCGACACCCCACAGGGCCACGTAGTCGCTGCCGCTGGCGAGGAACTGCAGCGACTGGCCGGTCAGGGCAGCACCGGCCGCCGGCGCGTCGGTGAACCACTGGTAGCGCGAATCGCTGCTGGCGTAGCAACCCGCGCCGTACTCGACGTTCGCGGCGCTGCGGCAGGTCTGCGCCACCGTGTAGCCGGAAGCCGTCGGCGTGAACGTGAGCGACTGGCCGCCGACGTCGCACGTGCCGGGCAGGAAGCGCTGGTAGATCACGCTGCCCGTGGACGTGGCGCCGTCGACCAGATCGACGGGCCCGGGATTGGCGGCGCCGTTGCCGTTCGAGATGCCGATCGTCACCGACTCGAAGAAGCCGCTGGTGTCGACCGCGCCATAGCTGAAGCGCACGTTGCCGTTGGCGAACAGTTCGGCGGTGAAGTCGACGTCGGGCGTGTTGAAGTCGAACTCGCACGTGTCGCGCCACGAGATCGCGCAGCGGCCGGCGACTGACGTGTCGATCCGCACCGACCATTGCACGCCGGTGAAGAACGCGTCCCAGAGGTCCTGCCAGAAGGGCGCGATGCGCGGCGAGTCGCCGGCGGTGCCGAGCAGCTGCGGCAGCGTGCCGTACTGGTTGGCGGCGGCCCCGACCGCGGCCCCGCCGGTGGTCAGGTAGAGCACGCCGTTCGTGCTGACGACGACGTGCGTGAACGCCGTCGCCGTGCCGGGCATCGGGAAGTTGATGCCCATCGGGATCGCGGCGGAGAGTGCGTCGTCGCGGTTCGCGAGCGTGACGTTCGTGCCGGCGCTGGGTGGCAGGCATTGGGCGGCGGTGGTGGCTGCGAGGGCCGCAGCGAGAGCGAGGATGCGCAGGGTCGAGTGCATGACAGCGATGTGGGAGAGCGGATCCGGGGGCCCCTCACACGAGGGCGATCCGCAGGCGCTGCAGCTAGGCATCGCGCGCGGCGAGTACTGCGGGTGCGCGCGAAATGCCCGGAAACCATGGCGATATGGGGCTCGCGATTACGGTGTGTGCGCAGCGTGTGGGCGGCGCGTGGTGCCACTCGGGCTCGTGTGATGCCATCGCTGCTGCTGTGTGCGCATCCGCACCGCGATCGCGAGGAAGGCAACGTTCCGCGATCGCGGGCTGCGCGACGATGGCGGCGCGGTGGCGTCGCCTGCTCTAGCGAGGATCCTTGCAGCGGTAGACGTGCTCGGCGAGCGCCGCATCGAACGCGTAGCGACCGGCACGCTCGGACCGGAACGACCCCAAGCCGGTGGCCGGCAGCAGCTCGCCGAAGCGCCAGCGAACGTCGGCGACGTCGCCGTTCGCCGCGAGCTCGATCCTGGTGCCGTCCATGTCGACCACGACGAGACGACCATCGCCGCCGCGGTAGACGTTGGCGACGCCGGTGCCGCTCGCGCTCGCATGCAGCGGCAGCGTGCGCGCGTTCGCGCCGGGCGGCTCGATGCACAGCACGCGCCCGTGGTCGCCGAGGAACGGATGCCGATCGATCGCATGGACCGCGAGCACGATGCCCGTCGCCAGATCCTGCCAGCCGTCGATCAGCGAGCCACCGGCGGCGAAGCCCGAGCTGCCGCCGCCCCAGATCAGGCTGACAAAGCTCCAATTGTCCTGCCGGCCGCGATCCTCGGCATTCGCGCTCGGCAATGAGCCCGGTCGATCTCCTCGACAGTACGAGTACCAGCTACCGGCCCATTCTCCTACGCGTCTGCCGCTTCTTCTTCACCCAGTTCATCAAGAGATCTCGCGCGTGACACCCCTTCCGACCGCACAGCTCAGCGACGTCATCCACCTGCTCCTTGCCAGCCCCAACCACGATCGCCATTGCCAGATCTTCCCCCAGCAGCTTTGACCTGCACTTCTTGAAGGCGGACAAGAAATCCGCCCAACAATGCCGAATCGCTTTGGTCCGCAGAGACCACGCGATCAGGGCATTGATCATCCTGGAATGCCCTTCGTCCAAGTGTCGGAGCAGCACCGGGACGGCCGCTGTCGGCGCCCCATGGTTGGCCAAATCATCGATGGTCTCACATACCACCCCAGCCCTGGCGAGATCGGCGATGATCCTACGTTCCGATTTCTGCTCACGCGGTGGCCAATTGCTAGGAAGTTCGGCAAACAGGTCGGATGGCTCCAACACTAATTCCCCAAGCGCGAAGACAGTCTTCGGAACCACAGTCTTCGGAACTCGCTTCGCACCAGACGACATCTTCGGCTTCATGACTAAATCTGTACACGGATAGTGGGGATTGGACCAGCAGGCGGTGCAAGACCACCGCCGCACCGGCCAGGCCCGTAGAGCGCGTCGTGGACGCCTCACTACGGGCCACTGAAACAGACCAACTTGCCTTGCTGTTCCTGCCGGAACGAGGACTCATGGCCACGACCGGCCTGGGCATTCGAGGCCCGCGACACGATCAAGGAGATCACGATGACCACTACCGCGACGACCGCCCCCAACACCTGGACCGAAGAGATCGCCGCGCTGAACCCGACCCGAACATCACCAACGACGACGCCACTGCCAGGGCCGCCATGCGCGGGGTGGGGATCACGGCGGCGTCGATCAACACCGCCAGGTGAACGCACCCACGTCGGTGTGATGGAGGAACAGCTTCAGGGAGTCCTTCGACGGCACCTGCTGGCCGACGCGGGCGACCGCCCCTGCTCGCTCGCCCTCCTCACCAGAAGCTATCGCTTCGCTCGTTTCTGCTGCCAGGCGGCGATCCGTTCCTCGAGTTCGGCAATCTCCTCGGCGGAGGAGCACCTGCCGTGGAGGGCCCTGGCACTGTCGATGATCAGCTGGTCGCTGAGAACGAGGCAGGACACCACTTCGGTCCAGAACCGCATCCGGAACTCGGTGGTGTTGCACGGACCGTCGCGACCGTCGGCCATGCGCTCGGGATCGGGCATCATCAGCAGGTCAGGATCGAGACCCGCGCGCACCGCGAGGTCGGCCCGCGCTTCCACGAGCGACTCGTTGTCCATCCAGTGCTCGCCGACGTCGTTGTCCATCGAGAACAGGCGACCCAGCCACGCTCGGCACTCCCAGCCATAGTCGAGCACCTCCCACAGCTCCGTGTACTCGGGCGTGTAGCTGAACGCGCCGACGTCGGCGTGATGGAGGAACAGCTTCAGGGAGTCCTTCGACGGCATCTGCTGGCCAACACCGGCGACCGCCCCAGCTCGGTCGTCCGCCGCACCAGAAGCTGTCGTCTTCGCTCGTTTCTGCTGCCAGGCGGCGATCCGTTCCTCGAGTTCGGCAATCTCCTCGGCGGAGGAGCACCTGCCGTGGAGGGCCCTGGCACTGTCGATGATCAGCTGCTCGCTGAGATCGAGACAGGCCAGCACTTCGGTCCAGAACCGCATCCGGAACTCGGTGGTGTTGCACGGACCGTCCCGACCGTCGACCATGCGCTCGGGATCGGGCACCATCAGTTCGTCGAGATCGAGGCCCGCGCGCGCCGCCAGGTCGGCCCGCGCTTCCACGAGTTCGTCGTTGTCCATCCAGTGCTCGCCGACGTCGTTGTCCAGCGAGAACAAGCGACCCAGCCAGGCACGGCCCTCCCACCAGCCGAGGTCGAGCACCTCCAGCAGTTCCTTGTATTCGGCCGTGTAGGTGAACGCGCCGACGTCGGCGTGATGGAGGAAGAGCTTCATGCAGTTCTTCGATGGAACGGCATTGGCCGCTCCTGGCAGTTCGAGGCCGGAGCACGCAGCGCGGGGTGAAAAAATGGGCCCTGCAGGATTCGCCGGTGGAGCGGGTCGCCGCGTAGCGGCGGCGCGCGACATCCCCGAAGCGAACAGGGACCGACATCCCGCGCGGAAGCGCGGGATGGTGGGCCCTGCAGGATTCGAACCTGCGGTCACCGAGTCATAACGGACGCAACGTGCGATGGTTACGGACCACTACCCCCACCACGAAAGTACGTGTGCCAGTGCGACACCGGCCGGACCAATTCAGGGCCCTACTGACGCGCCAGCACGTGCCGCCGGGTCGCACCGCGACGCGGCCCCTTCACCGGCCCTGGCGTGCCCCACAGGCCAGCGTCGGCTGCAGGCGGGCGAGGCCGCCCCCGCGCCTGCCAGGCCCGTAAAGCGCCTCGTGGACGCCTCACGACGGGCCGCTGGAACCGACCAACTTGCCTTGCTGTTCCGCGCGGAACGAGGACTCATGGCCATCGACCGGCCTCGGCGTTCGAGGCCAAGAACACCATCATGGAGAACACGATGACCACGACCGAGACGACCGCGCCCGACACCTGGACCGACGAGATCGCCGCCCTCAAGGCCCGCTACCCGCACGTCCGCGACCCGATCCTGGCCGCCCTGAACTTGCTGCTCACGGACCCCAACATCGCCGACGACGACGCGAAAGCACGGGCCGCCATGCGCGGGGTGCGGATCACGGCGGCCTCGATCAACGGCGCCAGGAACCTGATGGCCAAGCGCGAGACGGCGGTGCCGATCGAGCCCACGGCACCATCCGCAGCAGAACGCCCTGCTCGCCCCCCGCCGCGAACGCGCTCTCGAACCCGCCGTCGACGCCGAGGCGCTGATCAAGCAGGTCGTCGGCAAGTTGCAGGCGCAGGGCAACGCCGAGGCCGAACGGTTGCGCGACGCGATGCGGAAGGTGGTGGCAACTCTCCAGGCCGCGATTGGGGCCGAGCCGTGAACGACGTCCCGTTCCACCTCACGGTCATGGGCAGGCGGTTCTACGAAGTCACCATGCCGGCGCTGGTCGCGGCGATCGAACGGTTGAACCGAAACCTGGAGCGAGCGGCTGCCCCAGGCACCTCGAACGCCACCAGCACCTCGGAATCACCGGTTGCACCGCCGGAGCCCGGCCCGAGCAAGTAGCGCACGGCACGGTGCTGGGTCAACACACCTACGACGCGTGCCTGTCAAAGATTGCGTTCTTCGGCGAGGACATGCGGAGACGGGCGATCACCGAGTTCGTCGAGCACTACCACACGGAGCGCAACCACCAGGGACTCGGCAATCGGCTGCTCCGGACGGGGCCGACGCTGTCGGTGACCGAGGGCGCCGTGCATCGGAATGTCCGGCTCGGAGGGTTGCTCAGCTTCTACCAACGGAGAAGACGACGAACGGCGAGTTGAGTCCTGCGCGGCAGTTGGGAGAAGGTGATCGACGTTCGATTTGCTGCGGCTGCCGGGCTACAGGTGCGCGAACGACGAGCTCGGGCGGCCGAACCAGCACCCGGAGTGGACGGCGAAGTCGGCATCCGTTCCCGGAAATGCGCGCGTTCCAGTTCTCGGACAGCGCGGCCTTCAATCCACAATCGACCCCACCTCCCTTAGGTCCCACAGCTGCCCCAGTGTCGGGAGTTTCCTGATCAAACTATGCCGAATCATCACCTCCGCCCCGTACACCGGAAAACGCCAAGCACCTATCGCGCCCAAGGCTGCAGCATCAACCGCGTAGCGCATTGCGCTTATCGGTCGCCCGTCTGCATGCGACACATCAACATCAAGCGACATCGCGACATTCCAGCAATCCACAAATGGGACCACCCAAAGCCGCCATCCGCAAAACTCCATCGACTCGAACCCAACCGTCACACCCATCGCGCCATCCCCTTCAATGATTCTCCATACATCTGGCGGCACAACTAGCGCCACTGAAGACCACCATGGCCCAACGCCAGGCACAACTTCTCCATCAAACACCGACAGCGACACCCGATCCAAGACCACTGGACGGCCGCACTTAACATTCTCTATGATTGAATGGTTGTCAATTGTGAAGCCCACTAGACACGAGGACTCCTTGCCACGAACACAAAAAACGGTCTCGACCATGCTAGGAAGCTTCCCACCCCAGAGCCGGCACCGCAAGGGTCAAGTCAGCGTGTACACCTTGCCTTCCGATCACGCTGCTGAGCCCAGAAACCACTGGTGATATC
>ERZ1066127.259-NODE-259-length-32910-cov-45.191417_pt1 | contig 32910 bp, 27 predicted proteins | sample MGYA00382774_ERZ1066127 | MGnify/ENA primary metagenome ERZ1066127 (study PRJEB33369, sample SAMEA5778357) | biofilm metagenome | biome: Industrial cooling water; feature: Water cooling tower basin; material: Biofilm | place: United Arab Emirates | collected...
TAATTCTCTCTGGTATTCCTCGTCTTCTGGAGATGATAGGTTTTCGATGTTTGCTGGGATTTCTGGTTCTTGGCTAAAGCTGGTCGTTTGGTTTGATGCTACAGCAATATCTGTTTCAGACTGCTGGGTTTGTTCTGGCGTAATGCCTGGAGTTTCTAAGTTAGATAATTTTATTTCTTCTGATGTACTGCTTGTCGCTTCGACTGGAGAAGGTGCGCTTTCTAGTCTTGCTTCATCAGCATTTTCTGCCACCGCAGTTGATGCAGATTCTGATGCTGGGATTGCTTCTAATTCTCTCTGGTATTCCTCGTCTTCTGGAGATGATAGGTTTTCGATGTTTGCTTGAGGTTCTAAGTTGGATGATTCTATTTCTATTTCTGGGGATGGACTTCCTGTATCCTCGACTGGAGAAGCGTTGCTTTCTAATCTAATTGCTTCAGAATCATTTTGTGCAACCCCAACCCCTAGAGAGGAAAATGCTTCCCATTCTTTAAACTCTCCCTTGTCTTCCTTGTCTCCCTTGTCTTCCTTGTCTCCCTTGTCTTCCTTGTCTTCCTTGTCTTCCTTATTTTCGGACTCAATAATGGGAATTTTTTCTGGAGTGGAAGCATCTTGGGGAATTATCAATTCCTCCAAATTGCCAGAGATGGGCGGTGAATCAGGCAAACTGGAGGGTATTGCAGGAGTGACTTCGGCACTTTCCTGGGATTTTGGGTTATTTGTATCCTCTGGCAATTCGTCTGGTTTCACCGTTCACCTCTGACCTTTTTCTGGCGATTTTGGATGCGTTTATTGCTGAATAAATCTAAAATCGGCAATCTGCCATCTAAAATTGTTATGCGTGGACGGCAAGTAATTGATCTGCTTGCTTGGCTGTTTCAAAGAAGAAGGCGGCGTTTTCTTCTGGGGTGGTGGGTAGAATGCCATGTCCCAAGTTTAGAATATGACCTCGGTTGCCTGCTTTGCGAATTGTATCGAGAATGCGTTCTCTGATAAATTCTTTGGAACCAAACAATACGCCAGGGTCGATATTGCCTTGGACTTTGACGTGTTTGCCCAATCTTTCTCTTGCTTCTGCCATATCTACTGCCCAGTCTACCGTAACGATATCGGCGCCGGATTTGGGCATTCTTTCTAGTACGCCAGCGCTACCGCTGACTAATATAATTAATGGCGTATCGGGATGGGTTTGCTTGACTTGATCGAACACCCGTTTTTGATAGGGTAGGGCAAAGGTATCATAATCTTGGGGACTTAATTGTCCTGCCCAAGAATCAAACATTTGCACGACTTGGGCGCCGCAGTCGATTTGGTAGCGGACGTAGGTTGCGATCGCATCTGCCAGTTTACCCAATAATTGATGCAGTACTGTCGGGTCGGAAAATGCCATGTTCTTAATTACCGAGTAGGTTTTAGAACCTTTCCCTTCCACGGCGTAAGCTGCTAAAGTCCAAGGCGCACCCACAAAACCCAAAACCGTGGATTGATTTCCCACTTCTTGGCGCAATCCCTGCAAAATTGTTTTAATAAACGGCAGAGATTCTTCTGGGTTTAACTGGTGCAGGTTCTCGACTTGTTCTGCTGTGCGAATGGGAGAATGGATAATCGGACCTTTCCCTTCCGCAATGTCCATGTCGATGCCCAATCCCGGCAACGGCGTCACAATATCGGAAAATAAGATGACGCCATCTGGTTGGAAAGCTCTCCAAGGTTGCAAGGAAACTTCAATCGCCACTTCCGGAATTTCCGATCTTTCGCGAAATGAAGGATACTTTTCTCTTAAATCTCGGTATGCTTTCATATACCGTCCCGCTTGACGCATCATCCAAACTGGAGGACGGTCTAAAGCTTCACCCCGTGCGGCACGCAATAATAAAGGTATTTGGCTAGAAAGAGCCATATCTACTTCTACCCTATTCAGATTTTAAGTGCATTTGCTAGCTTACCACTCAACGAGAAGCCGGGTAATAAGTAATTCCGCTAGGGGTTAGGGGTTAGGGGAAGAAGCGCTTCTAATCAAGGTTTTGGCGGTTGGTACATGGCAAAATCAACCGGGGTTAGGGGTTAGGGGTTAGGGGTTAGGGGAAGAAGCGCTTCTAATCAAGGTTTTGGCGGTTGGTACATGGCAAAATCAACCAATTACCAATTACCAATTACCAATTACCCATTACCTAACAATGCAAATTCCCCCAACTTCAATTCTGCATCGTTCTTGGGGAGTGCCGCTAACCGCGCCGGTAACATTTTCCAAGTCGTTGATTCTGGCATTGTAGACATATTCGCCCGCCGGGAAGTCGCGGGTGGGGTTGGCGCAGTAGCGATAAGTGCGACCGGCTTCGGGATAAGCTACGACTACGAGAGAATCTGTAGATGGGGGACAGTTATTGAGGACGCGGAGTCCAAATTCATTTTCTAATAATTGCTGCCTGCGATCGCGCGCAGTTGTCCCACTACCCCCCGTCGCTACTGGCGCTCCCGGTCTTAACTCGTTATTGGTAGGATCGTAAGTATACTCGCCTGCCCTGACCAAACGATTCGGATTGGCGCAATATCGCAAAATTTGGTTATTTTCCTCGAAAGATACCACGACTAAAGAACCCGTAGCGGGAGGACAGCTATCGAGGACTCGCAGTCCATAATCATTTTCTAATAACTGGCGTCTGCGGTCATTAGTTACAATTCCACCACCGGAAGCAACGGGCGCGCCCGGTTTTAACTCGCCGCTAGCGGCATCATAAGTATACTCGCCTGCTCTTACCAATCGCGTCGGGTTGGCGCAGTAGCGATAAATTTGTCCCGCTTCGGAAAACGATACCACTACCAAAGAACTGGTAGCGGGAGGACAGCTATCCAATACTCTCAAACCATACTCATTTTGCAACGTTTGTCGCCTGGGGTCATTGGTGGGCGAAGTGGAATCCCCCGCGACACTTGTCCCCGATAATCCAGAAACAGATAAGGTATATCTGCCCCGCGTGTTATTTTGTCCTAAAACCAGAAGTCGGTATTGCCCAGTAGCAGGGACGCGAAACCGTAGCGAACCGTTGATATCATCGTAAGCGACTTGCCTGCCCGTATCCGCGGCAATCAGAACTAATACCGGAGAAAGATTGCTGCCGTCTTCGGGATCGACTGCAATATTAATAGTGTCCCCTTGCCTAGCATTAAAAGTATATTCATCACCAGGGGCAGATTGAATCGGAGAATCTACCCTCGACTCGTTGCGGAAGCGAAACGCGGGAGAGTTAGCGCGGATAAACCCATTTATAGTATCCCCGTCTCTTAAAGCAGTTTGAGCGATCGCACCCAAGTTGCTGCCCCATAACAACATCCCAGTTACCGCAACGGTTGCCGCAATTTTCTGAATCGACATACGACTCCTTATCATCTGCGCCCTGTTTAACCTGTCGAGACAGATTATATCGGGCTGGGGTTCCCCGTGCGATCGCTCCTAACCAGATACACCGGGTTGCACTTGGACATGGAGATAAGGGAGATGAGAGGCAACTGTCAACTGTCAACGGTCAACGGTCCACTGTCCACTGTCCACTGTCCACTGTCCACTGTCCACTGTCCACTGTCAACTGTCCACTGTCCACTGTCCACTGTTAAAATCCCGGCGTCGGCGTCGAGGTGCGCCATAATTCCTACAGGTAAGGCGGCGTTGACGCCATCGTGTCCGAAGGGGAGATCCGAGATAATGGGGAGGGAAAGATCGGATAAGCGATCGCGCAACACTTCTTCTACACTAAAACTTGGTATCCCCGCCACGGGTTCGCAACGACTAAAACGCCCCAAGGCAATCCCCCGCACTTTTTTAAACATCCCGGATAACCGCCACTGTGTCAGCATTCGGTCAATTCTATAAGGTGCTTCCGTCACATCTTCCAAGGCGAGAATTACATTATCTAACTCAGGTTGTATCGGCGTTCCCAATAAATGCGTCGCCACGGTAAAATTAGCCGGTAATAAAATGCCGCTAACCTTTCCGCCACCCCAACCAATTCCTTTTAAAGGTGCTAACTCGTGTTTTTCTATCCAATTAAATAAGCGTTGCAACGACCAATCTGGCTCATCTGCAATTGTAGTCATTAATGGCCCATGCACGCCCGAAATCCCTCTTTGATAAAGACTCCACAGCAACCCCGTCACATCAGAAAAGCCAATTAACCATTTGGGTAATTGGTAATTGGTAATTGGTAATTCGTCGGGGCGTTTTTGCGTCTCCCCATCTCCCCAATCCCAATCTTCCAATAACCGGGTGCTGCCGTAACCGCCTCTAGCGCAAAGAATGCCCTTGACATTGGGGTCAAGCCATGATTCTAAAAGTTGCTGGCGACGAATTTCATCCGTACCCGCGAGGTAGCCCCAACGCTTATCGATAGTCGTGCTAATTTCTACTTGATACCCGCGCCTACGCCAAATCTCCACCCCTTTGTGAAATGCCTCAAATTCTCGCATTGCACCGCAAGGCGCAACGACTTGCAGTAAATCTCCCGGTTGTAATGGCGGTGGTAGTTGGCACAAATTCATCTTGAGATTTCCCAAATGTTCGTAGGGGCGGGTTTCACCGATAATATACGATTCGCAGCCACAATCTAAATCAACCCGCTCCCAACAAATCAATATATGTAGGGGTGGCTTCAGCGATAATATACGATTCGCAGCCACAATCCAAATAAAGCCGCCCCCTATGCCAATAAATTGTTTATCTTAAAAAGAAAACCCATGCATCGCATCATTATCACCGCTGCAAGAGACGATAACTCTTTAGCCGTTAACCTATCGAATATCCTCCAGTTACTTGAACCCCTTGCGGCAAATTCCCAATGGGATATTTGTGAGTTAGATTGTTCCGGTAATGGGGCGGATGAATTGCAACAGCTAGCGGATGGTAAAACCAGAGTCAGCGGTAAAGACTTACTGCGATTAGCTGGGAATTTAACCTCATTGCTTGATGGTTTATTTTCCGGTTATTTTGCCGGGAAAAATCAACCTTGGATCGCAATCCGCGCTGCCGATAACGTTGGTTATGAAGTTCAAACTGACGATGGAGAAGTGCTGGCGCTGATGCATCAAAATTTCAAAAATGTTACCGATATGAATTATTTTACGCCCGAACAGATGATGGTACAATACTTAAAAGAATGGGCGCAGACACAAATCGATCAAACGGCTCAACCCGAAGTTAGACCGGACATTGCGATGATTGTTTTGCAATTAATCGATAAAATTGATGATCTGCAAAATCTGGTGAAGGAATTAGAAGATAGTAGGGGCTAGGGGCTAGGGGAAGAAGGTTAACTCACATCTTGCACTGAGCCAACAGAAATAAATTTCTGACTGTAGAGACGTTACATGTAACGTCTCTACCGCTAAAACCCGTTGAAACGGGTTAAAACGTTGATTTTAGTTAGCTTTAGCTTACTTAAGCTTTCAGCCCCAAATTTATTTGGAGGCTGTTGATCGCTTAGGTGCAAGATGTGAGTTAACCAACTATATCTTTAAACCAGGCATCGAAGCGATCGCTCAACGCCTCCAAAGAATACTCTAACTCGGCTCTGGCGCGACAATCGTAGCGATTAATGGTATCTATTTCCCCAATTGCCTCGATTAACCCATCCACGCTATCGGGTTGCACCAAAAAACCAGTCTCTCCATCTCGGACAATTTCTGTCGGCCCACCCCGACGATATGATATCACCGGCACGCCACAAGCCAGGGCTTCAATTGCTACATTGCCAAACGCTTCTACCCAACGCGGCGTCATTAACAACGCCCGACACTGGCGCAATTGCTGCTGCAACTCATCGGTAGAAAGAAACCCCAAATAATCTATCGGCGCTGATGGAAAAGCTTCGCAAACCTGCTTCCAATAAGCTTTATCGTGCATCGCCCCCATAACTTTTAAACGCAATCCCGTGCGATTGGCAGCCGCTACAGCGTCTTCTAGACCCTTCTCAGGCGAAATTCGCCCCACCCATGCCAAACTCGCTTCTGGTTCCGCGCAAAAATCGTACAGCGAGATATCGATACCATTACCCAAACAGCGACAAGATGAAGCAAAATCAAACGTTGCCGCCTGTGCCAAACTGTGAACGCCAATCGTACCGGCAAATTGCATCGCTACCTTTCCAATAATTCGATCCATCTCGTCGGAGAGGGAACCCATGCTGACTAAATGAGCAACCGGACGTTGAAAAAATGGTGTCAGGTAAAAAGGCAACCAATCGTAAGCAAAATTAACAATTAAATCCCAATCGTTCTGTACTTCCCGCGCGTAATCCCAGAGATTAGCCAAAGCGGGATTTTCTGGCAAGATAATCGCAGCATCGCGCCCTTGAGTTTGAGCCGTTAACTGATATTTTCCGGCAATTTGAACGATGGGTAGCGTTCCTAAAACCGAGCCTTCAGGGGCGACAATTTGTAGCTTATGACCCCGATTGAGCATTCCTTGGGCAATATTTTTCAGGGTTAATTCTACACCTCCCCCTAACCCGGTTCCCAGGGGGCCGACAGGAGTAGAGATGAACAACAGTTTGAGCAAGTCAGGTGGCATTTGAGATTTTAGATTTGAGATTTGAGATTTGAGATTTGAGATTGCCGATTTGAGATTTGGAGATTTGAGATTGCCGATTTGAGATTTGGAGATTTGAGAATTGGAGATTTGAGATTGCCGATTTGAGCGTTGGCGATTTATTGAAAGATTGGCAGTTTAAATCTAAAATCTTACTCAATCTGCAATCTGCAATCTTAAATCTAAAATCTTACTCAATCTGCAATCTGCAATCTTAAATCTAAAATCTTACTAAATCTGCAATCTTAAATCTAAAATTCATTTGGTGGGTTTCTGGAATTAGATCGATTTTCCATGCCTGGTAAAGTGCGAATTCGACTCAACTGAGTTAAAGCCCAACGGGCAGTTTCTTGCACTTCTTTATCCGGATCTTCGGCGGCGTGGCGTAACAGTTGGCTGAGTTGAGCCAACGATTCGTACATGCGGGTTAAATCCCGGATCGCATTTTTTCGCACCTCGGCATTATCATCTTGCAGGGAAACAGCTAAAGCGCGGTTCATCGGTTTTAGCGTGCGAGTGCCAATTTGAGACAGTGCTTCTAAGATTAAACTGCGTTGCTGGGAATCTGCATCCATCAATAAATCTAGCAAAGGCTGCATGGCTCGCGAATCTCCTCGCTGTGCCAGTTCCCAGATCGCTTTACGCCGCTTCGTGGGATCGGGATTTTGCAGATCTCTAATTAATTGCTCGACTATATTAATTCTAGTGATGCGAGTGGTTTCTTGTAGGGGTAGATTCTCTTCCTCCGATTCTGGGGTTGATTGTTCTGGTGAAGATTTTTCCGGTAAAGGGGAGATATTGCTGCTGTTGTTATTAGCTTCTGCTGCTGTGGGTGGCTGAGTATTTTCTGGTTCTGATGGTTCGTCGGGCAAGTTAGTAAAAGGATTGCCCCTGTGGTTAGATTCTGTTGATTTTGGTGTTTCTAAATAAGGTTCTCTTAAGCGGGAAATTGGAGTATTGTAGCCGTTGTTGCCCGTTGTTATTTCATGGCTGCTAAAGTGAGGTTCAAACTCATCAATATTTAATTCATCGGGGGAGTTGGAATCTGGTAGTGGTTTTTGTTCTTTTGCCTCGGGTTGGTTATCGTAACGTCGCTGTAGGTAGAAGAGTCCCCCAGCGATCGCAAAAAACACCACCGCCGCGCCGATCCACATCAACGACCATTTGTTGCTCAGAAACCCGAGAATCCGATTTTGTCTGGGGGCAGGTTTTGGTTGATTCAGGTTGGGTAACGTATCCGTTGGACTTGGGGAAGGCTGCGGGCTAGCCTGTGCCACTATTACAGCCAATGGCGAATCTGTAACGGAATTGTTACTGGTTTGCTCAACGCCTGGGGTATATTGGGATGCCTCACGCTCTTGCGTCGCCGTTGTGCCGACTGAACTGGGGGCAAAGCCAAGGCAAGTCATACAAGTGATTAGAAGCAAAACAAAGCGTGGGGGCATCATAAACCAACTCACGGCTATAAAAGGCAGCCAAGCTATCACCTGGGTAGATCGCTTGGGCTAGTTCAATCCTAAACTGGCATCTACCCAGAAATTATCAAAATACGCTTTGCAGTTTACAGTAAATTTACAAATTTCACTGTGAGTAGAGATTTGATCTGATAGCTAAGGGCTAGGGGCTAGGGGCTAGGGGCTAGGAGGGGCTAGCCATTTTGGGTTTCAGCAATTAAGAAGGTTGTTATATCCGTATGGCGTGTTCGATTTGACATCAGCAAGCAGGCGATCGCTCCCGTATCCCTTCTAGCGCCAAATTTCCGCTTCCGATTCTACTGGTACGGTAACCTCGCGCGATCGCAATAGAGACGAATCCAATTGCTCAGTAGTGGCTTCAGGCATCTTGCCAACGCTGGACTTGAGCTTGAGACGATTTGCCAGTATATCCCGCTGATTCACTAGGTATATACTTACCAGCGTTAAACCAACACCGCTCCACTGGAGTGAATTGAGCATTTCCGACAAAAACAGGTTGCCAAACAACAGGGCGAACACTGGCGTCAAAAAGGTAAGCGAACTCAAACTCGTCAAACTACCGCTAGATGCGAAGTAGAAGAATAAACCATAGGCGACGGCGCTGCCAAATACCGTCGAGTAACTCAAAGCCATCCAACCTGATAGATCGATATTCACCCACTGCTGGGTTTCAGTTGCAGCCGAAAGCGCCAATAACGGCAACCCGCCCAAAATCATATGCCATCCCGTAGCCACCACCGGATCGACATATCGGCAAAGATGACGGGCGATAATTGTTCCCAGCGCCATCGCCAGTGCCGCCACCAGCATCAGCCATTGTCCATAATGGGTGGTCATGGTTGCCGCTTCAGTACCGACTACGGCAGGAGAATTGCTAACCATTGCCAATCCCGATACCCCAACTTGCTGCAACCAGTCAAAAATCCACTCTTTGGGCAACCCAATTAAACTAATTCCCAATATGCCCAAACCAAGTCCCAGCCAGCCAAAAATCCCGATGCTTTCCCCAAATAACCACAGGGATAATAACGCGACTGCCAGGGGCTGAGAATCAATCATCACCGATCCCAATCCGGCATCGGTGCGAAGCAATCCTGCGGCTAAAAACCCTTGAAACAACGCACCATCGACTAAAGCGAACAATCCAATCCACAGCCAAGCTAACCAGGTTTTGGGTTGCTGCCTTCCTGTCAGTGCGGCGAAGAGTAATACCAATACTCCCGCTGGCACCAAGCGCACTCCAGCCATAAACAGAGGTGTGGTATGAGGAATCACCCCTTTCATCGCCACCATTGCCGTCCCCCAGAGGAAAAATGGCGCGATTAACAGCAGGAAAGCCCCAGGTAGCCTGGATTCATTGACAGTCCCTGTTGTGCTAACCCTGAATATGCGGGCAATTTTGTTAAATCGTGTTAGTAGTAACCAGTGCATGAAATAGCTTGAAGACTTTTATAGCTTGGACTCGCTGTATTGCATCTTATTGTAGAGTATCGTGAATTTCTGTTAAGAATCCGACAGATAGATAAATATAGTAACCATCAAGGCAGAACGAAGGTTCTTAATTCCCGAAACCCTTAATACAAGGTCATTCTTCCCCTATTCCCCATCTCCCCCATCTCCCTCAGCTCCCTCAGCTCCCCCATCTCCCCCAGCTCCCTCAGCTCCCTCAGCTCCCCCAGCTCCCTCAGCTCCCCCAGCTCCCTCAGCTCCCTCAGCTCCCTCAGCTCCCCCAGCTCCCTCAGCTCCCTCAGCTCCCCCAGCTCCCCCAGCTCGTTTCGACTCGTGAAGGAATAAGGCACACTAGAAATGCTGCACTCTTGTTTGAGCCTGGGTCATAGGTGTTTGAAATTCTCCTGTTGACCCCTGGCTCACCCGCACAAGAAGCTACTTAGATACACCATCGCTAACGAAGAATTGCCCATGATATGGCCTTTTAAGCCTAGATTTCGCAAACAAATTGCTCGGATTGAAATTACTGGCGCGATCGCATCCGCCACCCGCAAACGAGTCCTCGAAGCCCTCAAAACAGTCGAGGAAAGACGCTTTCCCGCCCTACTGCTGCGGATCGATAGCCCAGGAGGTACTGTAGGAGATTCCCAAGAAATCTACAGCGCCTTAAAACGCCTGCAACAAAAGGTGAAAATCATCGCCAGCTTCGGCAATATTTCGGCATCTGGCGGCGTTTACATCGGCATGGGCGCCCAACATATCATGGCGAACCCAGGTACGATTACTGGCAGTATCGGTGTAATTTTACGCGGCAATAACTTGGAACGCTTGCTAGAAAAAATCGGTGTTTCTTTTAAAGTTATCAAATCAGGGCCGTATAAAGATATACTGGCGTTTGACCGAGAACTTACCGAGCCAGAAAAAAATATACTTCAAGAATTGATCGATATTAGCTATTCCCAGTTTGTTAAAACTGTTGCGGAGGCTCGCAATTTGGAAGTAGAAACGGTAAGAAGTTTCGCCGATGGGCGCATTTTTACCGGAGAACAAGCTTTACAACTAGGCGTTGTAGATCGACTGGGAACGGAAGAAGATGCCCGACGGTGGGCAGCAGAATTGGCGGGACTCGACCCGGAAAAAACCCGATGCTATAACTTTGAAGAACGCAAATCAGTTGTCAGCCGCTTCCTGTCTGAAAAGGCACAAGCAAATTCGGGTTTGGTAGGAGGAATTAACTGGTTAGAATTCGAGCTGTCTACAAGTGGCTTGCCGTTATGGCTGTATCGACCTTGAATGGTAATGAGTAGTTTGTCCAATTGCCAAAAGCTCTTGACCAATTACCAATTACCAATTACCAATTACCAATTTATGGAGGATTTTAGGGTGGAATGGCAAGTTCGCGCAATTCGCGGGGCAACAACTGTATCAGAAAATTCCGTTGAAGCAATTCGAGAAGCAGTGATGGAACTGCTGGAGCAATTAGAAGAACGGAATAATTTAAATCCGAACGATATCATAAGTGCTATTTTCTCTGCTACTCGCGATCTGGATGCGATTTATCCAGCTGCGATCGCTCGCGAACGTCCCCGTTGGGATAACGTGGCGCTGTTAGATGTCCAACAGATGCACGTAGAGGGCGGTTTAGATCGCTGCATTCGCTGTCTGATCCACGTTAACGTCCCCAAACCTAACGCGGTCATTTACCATCCCTACCTGCGTCAAGCCAAAAACCTCCGACCCGACTGGAGTATATTGAGCGATCGCAGTCATAGCGTCGCACCTGTCGCTGGTAGCTAGGGGTTAGGGGTTAGGGGCTAGGGGTTAGGGAAAGAAGAGAGACAAGGGAGACTCTGGAACTAAAAGTATTTTCTCCCCCGCTCCCTCAGCTCCCTCAGCTCCCTCATCTCCCTCATCTCCCCCCGCTCAAGAAAGCTCCCTCGGTTGCCTGATCGGGACGAATTAAGTTAAATTTAATTAAGATTTGTTAGGGATTCTAATTTTCATGGTGTAGCGATCGCTTTGCTGCCCAGTCGGCGGGCAAAGTTAGATTAACCATCAAAAAATTACTTGGAGCTGAATTTAGAGGCAACCAATTTATGAAATTGTCTTGGAAAGTTATCCTGTTGTGGACGTTGCCTGCCTTGGTGATTGGATTTTTCCTTTGGCAAGGCGCATTTGCCCCCGCACCTGTGGATATGGGTAAGAACACTGCCAGCACGCGCATGACCTACGGGCGATTTTTGGAATACCTGGATGCGGGTAGAGTCATCGGTGTAGATCTGTATGATGGCGGGAGAACGGGAATTGTAGAAGCAATCGATCCAGAACTGGATAACCAACCCCAACGGTTGCGCGTGGATTTACCCGCAAATGCCCCCGAGTTAATTGCTAAACTGCGCGATAACAAAATTAGTTTTGATGTCCACCCAATCCGCAATGACGGTGCTGTGTGGGGATTATTAGGAAATCTAGTATTTCCGATTTTGCTAATTGCTGGTCTGTTTTTCCTGTTCCGCCGTTCTAACAACATACCTGGCGGTCCCGGACAAGCGATGAGTTTTGGCAAATCTCGCGCCCGCTTTCAAATGGAAGCGAAAACTGGGGTTAAATTTGACGATGTGGCTGGGATTGAAGAAGCCAAAGAAGAGCTACAAGAAATTGTCACTTTCCTCAAACAACCGGAGAAATTCAGCGCTGTGGGGGCGCGGATTCCCAAAGGCGTTTTGTTGATTGGCCCTCCGGGAACTGGTAAAACTTTACTGGCAAAAGCGATCGCTGGAGAAGCCGGAGTTCCTTTCTTCAGTATTTCTGGTAGCGAATTTGTCGAAATGTTCGTCGGTGTGGGCGCTTCGCGCGTGCGCGACTTGTTCAAAAAAGCCAAGGAAAACGCCCCCTGCTTGGTATTCATCGATGAAATTGATGCGGTAGGTCGTCAGCGCGGCGCTGGGATTGGCGGCGGTAACGACGAACGCGAACAAACCCTCAACCAGTTATTAACCGAAATGGACGGGTTTGAAGGCAATACCGGCATTATTATCATCGCTGCTACCAACCGCCCCGATGTATTAGATGCTGCTTTGTTGCGTCCCGGACGCTTCGACCGGCAAATTTTAGTCGATGCTCCCGATATTAAGGGACGTTTGGAAGTTCTCAACGTCCACGCCCGCAACAAAAAACTCTCTCCGGAAGTATCTTTAGAAGGTATCGCCCGTCGCACTCCTGGGTTTACAGGTGCAGATTTGGCGAACTTGCTCAACGAAGCGGCGATTTTAACCGCCCGTCGCCGTAAAGAAGCGATTACGATGGCGGAAATTAACGATGCCGTTGACCGCGTCGTCGCCGGGATGGAAGGTACGCCCCTGGTGGATAGCAAGAGCAAGCGGTTAATTGCTTATCATGAAATTGGTCATGCGATCGTCGGCACGCTGCTGCAACACCACGACCCAGTGCAGAAAGTAACCTTAATTCCACGGGGACAAGCGCGCGGTTTGACTTGGTTTACACCCAATGAAGACCAAGGCTTAATTTCTCGCTCCCAGCTATTGGCGCGCATTACCGGCGCTTTGGGTGGTCGTGCTGCGGAAGAAATTATCTTTGGCGATGCGGAAGTCACCACTGGCGCTGGCGGCGACTTGCAACAAGTATCCGGTTTGGCGCGACAAATGGTCACCCGCTTTGGTATGTCGGATTTAGGGCCATTATCTTTAGAAAGTCAAACCGGCGAAGTATTTTTGGGTCGCGATTTCATGACTCGCGCCGAATACTCAGAAGAAATTGCCGCCCGCATTGATGCTCAAGTGAAAACGATTACCGACGAGTGCTATAAACAAGCCAAGCAAATTATCAACGATAATCGCACTGTAATCGATCGCTTGGTAGATCTGTTGGTGGAAAAAGAAACAATTGACGGTGAAGAATTCCGGCAAATTGTGGCTGAGTACACCATCGTTCCCGAGAAAGAACAGTACGTGCCTCAACTGTAATTTTAGATTTTGGATTTTAGATTTTAGATTGAATAGATTCTGAAATCTAAAATCGGGTAATAGATAGGGATGGTATTTATCATCCCTATTTTTATTTTTATTGTGAGGGGGTAAAAACAGCTAGGGATAATACCAAATCCGCTTTGATCGCCTCTTTTATGCCGAACGACTCGCAGAAAGCGGCTACACAAACAGAGCAACGCCTATGCCAAGGGCACGCTGTGCGAACGCGGGCTATAAAATAAACGGGGTTTAGAACCCGGATTTGGTATAACATCATAACTGGCATTACTGTTGCGATCGCAAAAATACCAGAAAAAATGGCTTTAAAGCCCCTCCCTTTAAGGGGGAAAGAAAAAATTAATTTCCCCAGCAATTCTATAAGCTTGAGGGATAGGTAACTGTCCACTGTCCACTGTCCACTGTCCACTGTCCACTATCAACTATCAACTATCAACTATCAACTATCAACTGTCAATCGCGTGGCTGATAATAGCGACAACCTTTGCATGGCCCATCGGGGTTAACCGCGCAACGCAGGTAGGCAGAACGGGCATTAAATTGACAGGTAATGTCGCCGATTAACTCACCTACGCCTTCGACGTATTGTACCTCTGGTGGCAAATTAGGCATTCGCAATGGCATCATGCTTGCCCGTTCCATCGCCAATCTTAGTTGTTCTCGCGCTCGTGTTTCTGCTTGACGCATCAAGCACGCGGACAACACTGGTGGAATTAAGCCAATGGTAAAAACAATGAGCGTTTCTAACATTTTGCTTGATTGGGTAATAGGTAATTGCTAATGGGTAATGGGGAATTTATGAATGTTTATTTAAGGTTTTATGTCATCCATAATCTACAATTTTATAGCTAATTTTCAGGTTTAAGTATTGATTAAATTTATGCATATAGATAGATTGGAGATTTCAAAAATATGTGCTATCTTATGTGATAAATTTTTCGCAGGATAAGCGGAATTGAGAAACAGTCAAGAAATGTTTCGCACTTTTGTTTTATGAATTTTTGTTGAAAATAGGCTGGATGTGTTGGCGATCGCATCTAAAACAAGCGATTGTTTAGCCAAGATTATAGACTTGGAAATCGATGATGTCAATGCTTTACTGGTTGACAGCAGAGTGAGATAGGGTGGGGCGATCTTCAAAATGCCGTGCGTCAACACCTAATTAGCTCCTGCTCGCAGCACGTAACCCAAAAAACCGTTAATCTAGATGAAATTATGGCTGCACCTGAGCTAGAGCCAATTAAATCCGAGCTGCTAAAAATCTGTAACCAGCTCAGTCAAGAAAGACTTTTGCATGGGGGCAAAAAAAATTACCATCTTATGATTGCCTGCTACTTTTTAGATATGGCTAAAGTGTGGCTGGCACTTCGCCGAGTTTGCAAACATCCTGCAACAGTTTGCTTTGTAATTGGCGATTCTGCTCCTTATGGGATTTATGTCCCAGTAATAGAGTGGATGGGTATGCTGGCACAGTCAGCAGGGTTTAAATCCTTTGAATTTGAGCAAACTCGCCAGCGAAATGTCAAGTGGAAAAACAGAAAGCATAAAGTTCCTCTCTGCGAAGGCTGTTTGTGGGTTCGCGGCTAGTACGAGCAAAATAAAAACAGTTATCAATAACATTAATGGCAGAGTCATTTTCTCGCATCTCCCACACCCCCAGTCCCTCTCTCGACGGCGGGGGTTGGGGGAGAGGTCAAGCGGTGCGATCGCTTTTCTCACGATCGAGGTTTTTTTCCCCCTTCTGCATGGACTTCTCGACAGCTTGCACCAACTCCGCTTCAGTGCATTGATATAAATCGCGTAAGCGAAACACCTGCCACACTTGCATTCTGGGCATTGTTCTACCTTTTTCCCAATTGCGGATCGAAGATTCAGGACAGTGTAGTTCGCTGGCTACTTCATAGATAGCAAGCCCTGCTCGTTCTCTCAAGGCTCTCAGATCCATAGCTGACCGAACACCTGAAGCAATTTACCGTTAAACTTTAGCGGTAAGTCTTGACGGATAGAGGGGAGTTGCAGTTTAATCATGATTAAAGAGGCGTTAGTGCATCCCCGCCAAGAGACTTGCTAACGCCTGATCGTTTGTTGTTTTTTGGATAAATTAATCATGGCACAGAATAACCATTCTATAGCCTACCGAGATCGGCTTAATTGTTGGGCGATCGCGCGTTTGCTTCCCAAAATGCAGCGGATAATTGTAGCTCGATTTCGCAGTCGCTCTGATGCAGAAGGTCACCTACAGCGTTTGCGCCAGTTGATACCCCACGCTTCCTTTATGGTGGTGTTCGATCCTCCTGTGAAATTGGAAGTGCCTGCAACTGAAGAAAAAGTTGCTATTCGAGGATAAGGAAAAATTACATTGACTTAAAACAATCTCCCCCTCTCTTTGTATGAGAGGGGTTAGGGGAGACTAAATTAAATAACCGCTTCTTCCTTGGTTTCGGGAGAAGCGGTTACTGGTTCGGTAGGTTGGGGATGAAGGTCAAAGACTACGATCAAACTGTCTTGGGGTTTAAGCTGACGCAGGTGCGGCAAGTGGCCCTCTGCATCAGACTTATTGCGGTATCTACAGACAATCGTCTTTTGCCCATCGGGGAGAACCGTTGCGATCGCCCAACGATTCAGCCTTTCTCGATAAGCCATCTGAGTTTTGTTTTGTGGCATAATATTCAGACCTCTATGGAACACAACAGAAAGGGCATTAGCAAATCGCTTGGCAGTGAGGGACTAATGCCCTTTCCACCCAAATTAAAGCGTGTTACCACAGCAATTGTCAATTGTCAACGATTGGATCTAAGTTAACAAAGAGAGAGTTGGTCAAGCGCGAGGCGCAATTCCAACTCTCTCTAGAGGCATAGGCTATTAAAGTTAAATATGTATAAACAGCAGTCGAAGGTAAGCGGGAGTTGGTATTTTTTGTCTATTTAATTCACATAAAATTTGGGCTATTTTAGGTTTTGAGACGCGGGAAATTGGCAAAATTTACGGCGTGGAAGAAAGTTCGTTAACCACTTTTAACCTACCCTTGCGGACAGAGTAAAGTATTCTGTCGATGGCGCCTTGGTCTTCCTCGGTGAGGGAATCTTCTAGGAGGGCAGCCATCAATCCATATCTATCGGCGATGGTAATTTTGCCAGATTTGTTAACTTCGGCAAATAATTCGGCGATTCCAAAGGGCAGGAGAGAAACTTCAACTTGCATGGCTAATCAAATGAATTCGATGCTTCTAATATGAAGCTTTTATCGATCGCAACAAGCGATCGCAGACTTTATTTAAATGTGAGAATGCTATGGCTAATTTTGTGATTAAAGAGTTTGTAAAGATGTGACGCTATCACCCAAAATTAGTGATTTAGATCGTAGTCAACAGTTGGCAGCAGATAGTATGGGGCTGCCGCACAAGCTGTTTTGCCGGGTTATTGGATGGCGTAGGTGATACTGACTTGCATCCTCAATTGGACTTCTGGGTTGGCAGAGGGGTCGTAGGGAGGTGCAGTTTCACTGACTGAGAAGATGGAAGAGGGAGAGACTGGAACCCCAACTTTAGAACCGCAACTTGAGGAAGCAGGCGAACCAAAGCTGGGAAATACAGTCACGAAGAGGATGTCGCCAACTTTGACACCTAAATCGAAGGCAATAATTTGAGCTTGTGTCAGGGCATCTCGCAGTGCGGCGCGGCGTGCGGTGCGTTCTAATGGCACGCAGTTGTTGACTCCATACTCGGCACCAATCCCTTGGATAAACAAGTTGCTATCGCTAGAAAGTGCCGAAGTTACAACTTTTACCACTTCTTGCACGCGATCGCGCGTTGGTTTGTTCACCTGCACCACCAGCTTGGGATTGTCTAACGAACTGCTTTGCAGTTGGATGTTATCGACGGGAACTTTAATTGCAACTAAAGCATCAACCACAGGCTGGAGGGCTATTTCTACTGGCAGATTTAAATTACTATCCGCAGATGCTACAGTTGCCTGGGGCGGTTGATCGAATGGTGCGCGATTGCCGAAGCGAAACTCAATCTTTGCTGTATCCGCCGGTGTCACAGCCAAACCTTGACCCACAACAGTAATTGCCCGTTGGTTAGTCATCATCTGCGGCGTACCTGGTGTAGGAGAAAGGTTTTGGGCGCTGCTATTCTTGGTTTCTCCTATTAACAGAGCGATCGCCATTGCAGCTGAAACCAGGGGAAGTACAGCTATTCTTCTCATAGATGAAATCTCCTTTAGGCACTAGGTTGAAGTGTGACAGAAATTGGCACCCTTTTTGTCATCACTGCGGCATAAATTTGTTAATGAGGAAAGCATACAAATATCTTGGCTTTGAAAACAAAAATTACTGACGCCATGCCCCCACTTGTTGTTCATGAGTATCCGCTACAACAAGTTGGAACATTTTTTCGGAAAATAGCGTCTTGTTGTTAATGGTTGCTCAACAACAGAATCCCGGTTTCTTGAAGAAACCGGGATTCTAGGAGCGAGAATTGCTTAACCCAAATTTCCCTTCACAGCATCTAATTCCCGCTGCAAGTTTTCCCAGCAATTGTGCAATAAATTCTGCTGATAGCGCTTGTTAGCAATCTCTATTGGCTCAGCAGGAATCTGAAAATTAATTACTTTTTGAGCTTTTTCTTCATATTGACTAAGCGTTGTCAGCGCTTCATTACTAAACCGAGTCAGATAATCTTGAGCCGCATCGGCACAAATTTGTACTGCTTGATTTTGATAAGCAATTGAGGTGTTTGGCTTATCTTGTTTGACATTTCGATTTAAAAGATAGGCGGCACTGCCGACAACGGCAGCACCGACGGGGCCGCCTAAAACCCAACCTAAGCCCGTGGCAACGGCGACTGGGGCAGTATCGGTCAAATCTTCGGAAACTTTGGGTTTATTTGTGGGTGGCGATGGCAGGGATATTTCTGGGGCAGTTGGTAATGAGATAATTAAATCTTCCGGAGATTGTTGATTGAAAAATTCACCAGCTTGCTGTACCCACTTGACAATTTCTTGTTGATGTTTTAATAAAACTGGTTGGAAAAATTCAGTTTCCCAGGTTTTAAATTGATTTTGCCCTAAAGCTGCGGCGGCTTCTGATTGATAGCGGTTTAATAAGGTTGATAACGTTAGCCAATTCCGCAATTCTGTTAAGCTATTTTCAAAGCCTTGTTTGATTAGTTTTTCGGCTTTTTGTTGGATTTGAATTTTGGTATTATGTTTGGTTTGGGCGGCTGCTAATTCGGTGGAAATGGTTTGAGTTTTGGTTTGGAGATATTGGGTTAGTTGGGTAGCGATCGCTTCCACTCGCCCCACCTTATAACCGCCGCTTTTCTCTTGTTGAATTGCCACAATACTTTGCAGTGCCGATTCAAATGCCACCAGTCCAGTTGTCTGAATTGCTGACGCATCTCCTTTAAGTCTAGCTCTCAAAGCAGGTAAGGCATCGACGCGGTAAAGGTTACTAAAATTATCGGGTAAATCGGAGCGAAAACTTTCGGCAACAAACCGCAAGCGACTGTAGATTTGTTTTTGTTCGTCTGGTTCCATTAAATTGAGGAAATTGACGACAAAAACAACAGTTTTAATCCCTCGATCGAGCAACCAATCGCGTAAATTTTCTCGTTCGCCTAACGTCATTAATTTGCGGGCATCTAGGAGTTGAATTACCAAATCTGCACTCAATAATTGGTCGCGGACTAAGTTGTCTTGTTCCTCGCGATCGTTTGTGCCGGGTAAGTCGAGAAATTCTACCCCGGTTTGCAGGAAGGGATGATAGCAGAAAACTTCTACTTCGGCGACATCTTCTCGCATTCGCCTGTTGTCATCGAGGATGGCAAATTGTTTGAGAATATCCGTACCTTGTTCGCTAATTTTTCTGCCATCTTTTAAAGTAATGCGAGTTTGTAATTCTTCCCCGTATTTGACGCGAATTGCTGCACCAGTGGTGGGAATTAAATCGATGGGGAGGGTACGCTGTCCCAGCATAGCATTGAGTAGGGTGGATTTGCCGTAATTAAAAGGGCCAAAAACAGCAATGCGGAAAGTGGGATTTTCCAGATAGTTGCAGATAGCTGTTACGTCTCGATAAAGTTGGGAGGTTTTATCGAGTTCTAGGATGCCTATTGCGGATTTGAGATGGTTTGCGAGGTTGTGGTAATTGTCTGGCTGTTGCATACGGCTATTTATGAAATGGAGAAGTGAGAAATACGAATCAATAACGTTTGGCAGATTAGAATATATAGATAGACTCTGGATTAACTGGGCAAGTTTTGTGTGTCAACGGATTTCTAGAGAGGTTGAGAAACCTTAGCTTGACCAAATTTGACCAGGGTGTGACAATTCCTGTTGGCTGTTAACCGCATCCACAGGAGAAAATGAGAGGAATAAAAGCAGAGATAGGAAAGCGATCGCACTCCACAACCCAGGTTTCTGTTTACCTTTCATTTGCACTCCTGTGGAATAACTGCTGAAATTTTACCAGGGTGAGGAATTACGATACGCCTCCGGCACGCTGCGCGATCGCAAGTCATCAATTTGAATCGGTTGCGGTGTTTGTTTCTCCTGTGTCGCTTGCATCTGAAGTTGTTGCCAATAACTGCTGGAATTCGGTTAAGGAAGGGATAGCGATCGCCTGAAGCAAAAGCTGTCTCAATCTTGTAATATCCGCACTATTATTGATGACTTCAACTAACTCCGGTGGTACATTTTCAAATCGCACTTGTAAAGCTGCAAGCACCGACTCACGAACAATTTGCAATCCCTGCTGAAGTCCTTCCTCTCTTCCTTTCTCTCTTCCTTCCTCTATTGCCATTAATTCCATTTGACTTAAAAATGGCATTTGTCTTTCCTCCTGGTAACGTCTTACTTCTGCTTTTAATTCGCGTTCTAATGCACTTGGTAAAGCCATCATCCGATCAATAAACCGGAACAGGTTTATTACCTCATCTCTACTATAGCCTCGTTCAAACAGCCGCCTGATTAGCGTCCACTTCCACTGCTTGCGCTCGTTTGGCTTTCCGGTGGTGGCTTTGGTTTTCAAATGCGCCATGACGATGACGGCAAATGGGTTAGTGCTTTCGTCTAAAGTCTGCCACTGGGTTTCGTAGTCCAATAATTTCGCAATCGGAAATTTCAGGCTGACTTCACAACCGCCTAACGCATAACCGTAGGAAGAGGGACGCCAAGATGCCCGTTCATCTCCCAATACGGCTAAGCTAATGACTGGGCGCAGATAAAGGTCAAATGCCCGGTAATTGTAAATATACATTCGTTGGGCAAAGTTTGACTGTTCTTGGCTTTGCACTTCTACGTGAATCAAGATCCAAGCGGGTTGGTTATTGCGCTGCCAAACTTGAAATAATTTATCAGCAATTCGCAGTCCCGATTCAGAATCTTGTAAAATTTGTTCCAGTTCTTTATCGAGAGATTGGGGCGGTTTAGTCCAATCCACTAACTCGTGAACTTGAGGAAAAACTAATTCTAAAAAGGGTTGAAAATATTGTCCGAGTGCTTCTTTCCAAGTCGTGTCGTATTCAGCAGGTGGTTCAATCATCTGATTTTAGATTTTAGATTTTAGATTTTAGATTAATTTTACAGATAAATCCGAAAGTTTAAAATCAGGGAGAAAGCGATCGCTCGTTTGCAAATAAACCCGGTTTCTTCAAGAAACCGGGTTTATAAATATTTAATTAAATCGAATCGCTATTAAGCATTTTACTTTTTATTTGTTTCTATGAAACCACTCTGCTCGCTGCTGAAAGCCTTTTTAAACTATAGCGTCAGCAGTTAGTTACATTCGTTTTGTTTTTACTTATCTTTAGATTTTCTGTTTTATCGGCAGGGTGATGCTAAACTCAGTTCCCTTACCCTGTTCTGAAAATACCTCAATTTTCCCACCATGCTTTTGAATTATTTGACGGCAGATATAAAGTCCTAACCCTACTCCGTGAACTCCCTGTTTAGTTGTAAAAAAAGGCTCAAATATCTGTTCTTTCAACTGAGGACTAATTCCCAAACCATTATCGCGAATTTTTATTTGAAATTTTTCGTCAGTGTCAACTTCTGTTTGAATAAAAATCTTTTTCGTTGTTTTTTCTGTAGGTAATAATAGCGCGTCTATGGCATTACTAATGATATTCATGAATACCAGATTGATTTGGCTGCGGTAACAATCTACAGGCGGCAACTTGCCATAATTTTTAACAACTTCTATTCCTCTTTTTAGCCGATGGTTTAGGATCAGAAGAGTCGTCTCAATTGCTTCGTTGATATTAACCGATTGCATTTCAGATTCATCAATTGTGAAAAAATTACGCAAAAATGATATAATCTGACGAATGCGCTCCGCTCCTAATTTCATCGATGAAAACATTTGAGGCAGATCTCTATTAATAAAATTTACATCAATTTCTTCAGCAAATCTTTGAATTTGAGTAGCAGGATGTGGATACTGGCGCTGGTATAGCTGCAATAAATGCAGTAAATCTTCAGTATGGTTGCTAGAATGGGTAAGGTTGCCGTATATAAAGTTAATCGGATTGTTGATTTCATGGGCAAGCCCTGCCATAATTTGACCCAAATTAGACATTTTTTCCGCTTGAATCAGATGGGATTGCGCTATATTTAGATTTTCCTTAGCTTCGATTGTTTCCCGCTCTTTTATTTCAATTTGTTGCTGGAGATGAGCGCGATCGCGCTCCAAAGCTTGAATCTGCTTTTTGTTTTCCTGTTCCAAGTAACCAGGAATTTTAACGGTGATAAATAGCCAAACAAGCGTTGCGATAATTAGGCAGATTAGCAGGTATTCTTTAGTTCGATTTACCTGCTGTTCTGCTGCTAGTTGAATTTGGTTAGTAAAACTTTGATAACTATCTCGAAGGCTTAAAATTGAATCGTTAGCAGTTTGAAACAATGCGTTTTGTTCTAGGGTATTTTCGTAAAGCTGACTCCGCAGGCTCAAAGCTGATATAACTCGATTCATTTCCTGGGTATTTGGCATCCCTTGGGCAAGCAAATCGGCTCGTATTTTCTCAGGATTGCGAATACCTAATTTATTATATTCCTGTTCGAGTTGCATAAATCTTTGGTGGTTTTGCTGCCATATATGCCAATCCCGCATAAATTTCTGGTATAGTTCGTTTTCTCCCTCTTTTTTGAACGGGGCTGAATCGACTAAATTCAAACCTTGATTAATTTCCAACCAAGCTTGTTCGATTGTTTTTAAAGCAGCTTGCCTTTGTTCGGGTAAGATTTCTGGAACGAGCAATAAGCGTTCCGATGATGCAATTTTGGTTTGACCCCGATCGATTTTCCCCAGTCCCTCGATACTTGGCAGGCTAGTCTGACCCAAGGTATTGATGTAATTAGATAGCTCTTGTGTTCCTCTATACCCGACAAAGGCGATCGCTAATACGATCAAAGCCACGATCAAGAAAGCGCTGGCAAGCCTTTGTTGTAAATTAAGTTTGGCAAACATGTTGTTTGTCTTTCCGGTTTGGCTAAATTGCTAAAAAGTATAAAATTCTGACAATAAACTGGAATTGCACTACCTGACGCTCGCTGGTTACTGAAAAAGTTACCAACAGCTAAAGTGAAGGTCAACTTAAGCAATTATTATCGAGCAATAGGGGACGATTGTCTTGCACGCGGGGGTGGAATTGTCCTGGAAGCACCCGCGGGAAAGGGGAAAGGTGGGAAGGCTGGTTCATCGGATTCCTTTTTTCCCTTTTTTCCCTTTACCTCTCAAGCGTATCCTGCCCTCAAAATTACCTGGCTCTGCCCCATCCGTCCCCTTTCCCGCAAAAAAGCTGTTCGCGCAAGGTGGAAAATCCGAACTATATAAATCGGCAAAAAATCGTTAACTTTAATGCAGGAGGGGAAAAAAGCTCGCGCCCTGCTTCAGTGCTATAGGCTGTCACGATTAGGAGTAATTGCACAATGGCTATAAAAGATCAACCTAAACCCCCTCGTTCGCGCCAGATCGGCAGCATATTATTATTGCTGTCGGGGGTATTGTTGCTGGTGAATCTATTTTTACCTTCTTTGTTTGGTCCTTCGATTCCCCAAGTTCCTTACAGCTTGTTCATCCACCAAGTTGAAGAAGGCGATGTAACGGGAGTTTCCATCGGTCAAAACCAAATCCGCTACCAAATTAAAGGCGAAGAAGGCAAAGCGGGACAAGTGCTTTCTACTACACCGATTTTCGATATGGAGTTGCCCAAACGCCTAGAAGATAAAGGTGTGGTTTTTGAAGCCGCACCGCCACCAAAAGGCGGTTGGTTTACGACGCTACTAAGTTGGGTAGTTCCCCCACTGATTTTTATTGCAGTTTTGCAATTTTTCATGGGGCGCGGCGGCGGTGGTTCCCAAGGTGTGCTTTCGATTGGCAAAAGCAAGGCTAAGGTTTATGCCGAAGGCGAAGCTGCCAAAATTACCTTTACCGATGTTGCTGGGGTAGAAGAAGCTAAAACCGAGTTAGTTGAAATTGTCGATTTCCTCAAAAATCCCGGTCGCTTTACCGCAATTGGGGCGCGCATTCCCAAAGGCGTGTTGTTAGTGGGACCTCCGGGAACGGGTAAAACTCTGTTAGCAAAAGCGGTGGCTGGGGAAGCAGGAGTACCTTTCTTCAGTATCTCTGGTTCGGAATTTGTCGAATTGTTTGTCGGCGTTGGTAGTTCGCGGGTGCGCGACTTGTTTGAACAAGCGAAAAAACAAGCGCCTTGCATTATCTTTATCGACGAACTCGATGCGATTGGTAAATCTCGCAGCAGTGCTGGTTTCTACGGCGGTAACGACGAAAGGGAACAAACCCTTAACCAGTTATTAACCGAAATGGATGGGTTTGATGCTGGTAAAGCAACGGTAATTGTTTTAGCTGCAACCAACCGTCCCGAAACTTTAGATCCGGCGTTGTTGCGTCCCGGACGCTTTGACCGTCAAGTATTGGTAGACCGTCCCGATTTAATTGGTCGCCAACAAATTTTGAACATTCACGCCCAAAAAGTTAAACTGGGGCCGGATGTGGATTTAAAAGCGATCGCCACTCGCACCCCCGGTTTCGCAGGCGCAGATCTGGCAAACTTGGTCAACGAAGCTGCTTTATTAGCCGCCCGCAATCGTCGCGAAACCGTCTCCCAAGCCGACTTTGCCGAAGCGATCGAACGAGTAGTCGCCGGATTAGAAAAGAAAAGCCGCGTCCTCAACGATAAAGAAAAGAAAATCGTCGCCTATCACGAAGTCGGTCACGCTTTGGTCGGCTTTTTAATGCCCGGTAGCAACCGAGTCGAGAAAATTTCCATCGTCCCGCGCGGCATGGCAGCCTTGGGATACACCTTACAACTGCCGACAGAAGACCGTTTCTTGATGGACGAAACCGAACTCCAAGGTCAAATAGCCGCCTTGCTGGGGGGCAGAGCCGCCGAAGAAGTCGTTTTTGGCAGCATTACCACTGGTGCTTCCAACGACTTGCAACGCGCCACCGACATGGCAGAACGGATGGTAACCACCTACGGCATGAGCAAAGTTTTAGGGCCTTTGGCTTACGATCGCGGTTCTAACGCCATGTTCCTGGAAAATGGCGCCCCCAACCCGCGGCGGATGGTGAGCGAAAATACGGCAGAAGCGATTGACAAAGAAGTCAAAGATATAGTAGAGAATGCCCACAAACAAGCCGTGGATATTCTGAACGAAAATCGGGATTTGTTGGAAGCGATCGCATCTAAACTTCTAGAAGTAGAAGTAATCGAAGGCGATGAACTTCACAACCTACTAGGTCAAGTTCGCCCCGTAGCTAAAGTTCCCGCCCAAGTCTAGAAAATATCAGATTTGAGATTGAAGATTGCAGATTGAAATATATCTGCAATTTTCGTTTTTTAGGTTTGATATGTCCGTTGAATTGCCCATCATAAAAAAAAACCTCATATGATGTCCCTACGCAACGGTTCTGTATAATTTTTGATGCTGTAGGGGCGGGTTTTACCAGCCATGCTGGAAAATCACGAGGAATTTTTTAAACCCGCCCCGACGTGCAGCACGCGAACGGACATGATATCACAGAGTCTTTGCGTAGGGACGCATCAGAGATATCTCGGATCAACCATACAAGGTGTAAATCTAAAATCTGCAATCTGCAATCTGCAATTTTCCTGGTGAGGTTTTCCACACCAATTATAGAGGGGTAAATCTCCGAAAAGTAAGATCCAACTGGGGAATCTAATTTAAGACAATTGAGACAATCTCACCGATAAATCAGCCAAACCATGAATCAACTCGAACGCATTGCAGAACTCAACCGCATCCGTAAATTCAGCCGCTGGCTAGATAGTGCGTTTAGAATTCCGGGAACCAGCTTTCGTTTTGGTTGGGACCCAATAATTGGCTTAGTACCGGGAGCGGGAGATTTAGTCAGTACGGCACTTTCAGCTTATATGATTTATTTAGCCGCCCGCTTCCAATTGCCGCCGAAAATCTTCCTCAAAATGCTCGTCAACCTCGGCATCGAAGCCACGGTGGGCACGATACCTTTAATCGGGGATATATTCGATGCTTTCTTTAAGGCAAACATCCGCAATTTTGAACTCTTAGAACAACACATTCGCGAAGCTGAACCAGAACTTACCCAAGCCGTTCCAGTCATGCCTAAAACAGAAACATTTGTCAATTGGTAATTGGTAATTGGTAATTGGTAATTGGTAATTGGTAATTGCTAATTGCCGTGACTGGGTTGAGTAATTCCGATGCAACTGGAAACGATATCATACCAAAATAGTAGGACTAAGAAACCGGGTTTTTAGCAAAAACCCGGTTTCTGCAATGTGTTTGTACTTTCAGCGCTACTGCGAACCAATATTCAAGCAGCTTCCCCATCTGCCTTTAACAACGGCAACTTTACAGTAAACGTCGCACCCTGTCCTTCTCCCGGACTTTCTGCGGTGACTGTACCGCCGTGAAGTTCTACCAGATGGCGCACAATTGCCAGTCCCAATCCCAGTCCGCCAAATTTTCTCGTCGTCGTGCTATCTGCTTGACGAAAGTAATCAAATACATGGGGAAGAAAGTCTGGATTGATTCCTATTCCCGTATCGCTAACGGTAATTTTGGCATAGGGAATTTCAGATTTTAGATTTGAGATTTCAGATTTTGGATTGCCTGGATTTGTTTCTGCAATCTGAAATTTGCAATCTGAAATCTGCAATTTTTTTAGATTTACCTCGATGTGGCCTTGGTCGGGGGTAAATTTAATTGCATTGGAAAGTAAGTTCCAGATAATTTGCTGGATGCGGGTTGCGTCACCTTTAATGAAGAAGTTTTGAGGATAAAGTTCGTCGTTATTTAAAATAGAAAATTTTAGATTAATTGACTTGGCTGCGGCTGCTAAATTAACCGTTTCTATAGCTGCTTCGATAGTCGATACTAGGTCAACTATGTCAATTTTTAAACTCAACTTGCTGCGAATAATGCGGGAAACATCTAACAAATCTTCAATCAGTTGTATCTGTAACCTGGTATTGCGCTCGATGGTTTCTAGTGCTTTTTGAGTGGTTTTTTCATCGTACTTGCGGCTGCGGAGGATTTGCGTCCAACCCAGGATAGGATTGAGAGGACTTCGCAATTCGTGGGACAGTATTGCCAAAAATTCATCTTTGAGTCGGTTAGCGGTTTCGGCTTCGGTACGCGCTTTATGTTCGCGCAACAATAATTCATCTTTTTCACGATTCGATTCTGCTAAACGCGCGTTAGCTTGCGCCAAGGACTGGTTAAGTTGAATTAATTGCTCGTTCAATTCGGCACGGGCTTGATATTCCACTAGCTGCACTCTTTCTACTGCTAAAGCGACAGAAGTTGCTGCTTTTTCGGTAATTGCACAACCTACTAACAAGCTGACGGCGCACTGGATTAATAAACTCAGTTTGTGGACGTGTAAAACTTCTGGGCGGATGGGGAACTCTGGCAAAGAAATGTTATAGGGATAGGCAAACACATATGCTAAAAGCGTCACCAGCACGCAGAATGTAGAAGTTACCATCCCGCCTTTGACGCCAAAGCGAGTTGCTGCCCAAATAATCGGTACAAATGTCAAAAAGGATAGTTGCTGAAATGCAAAGTTTCCACTAGAAGTTTGCAATACAGTTAGTACCGCCGAGATGGTGCTGAAAATGAGGATGGCGACGACTTCCGCACTGAGGCAGCGGAAGGGGGACAAGGAGGACAAGGAAGACAAGGAGGACAAGGAAGAATCTCCTTTTTCTCCGCTTGCTTCCTTACTGCTGTGCCCCTCTGGCGCACCCAGCCAGCCACGGGTTTGCCAAAATGGGGTAAAAACTAACAAGGCTGTGGGTACTATAGCGATTGTGGCGATCGCATTACCCAGCCACCAGTGCAAAATTGTGTTCGTCAGGTTGGCAAATGGTATCTTACCCAAGGATGTTAAGGTTAAACTGCCAACTATGGCTGAGGTGGCACAAGCTGCCAAGGGCGCGCTGAGGATAAACGCGGCAGCATCTCTGAGGTGTTTAAACGATAGCTTTCCTTGCCAGCAACGGCGATAGAGAAACCAGGCGACTAAAGGTTCGATGGCATCGATGATACCAACTAGCCTGTACCAGCCATCGCTTCCCCACAGGGGTGCCATCAAAACTGAAGTTATGGCGGTAATGATAGCGCCGATGGGACCAAACCATAGTGTAAATGCGATCGCTACCCCAGATGGCGGAAACCACAAGGAAACCGCCAGCCCAATCCGATATATGCGTGCCATCCAATGCGCCCCAATCAGCGCCAACATCCCCAGCAAGATGACAAGCCACCAACGTCTGGACTGTACGATAGAGTTTGGCATTGCAGGCATGGGGGTTTATCCTTTCTGGGCGCTTCGTTTAACCTCTGATCTGATCTACCCCGAAGTCGCGCGAATCATCATCATTCCCAGGTACAAACTTGGTAAATTGCTAATGGCTCATAGCTAATAGCCCATTTTCCACTCAAACTTTGCCATCTTTTAGCCTATTAAATCAAGTTGCTAGTTATGAGGTCAAGCATTTTAGATCCCCCTAAATCCCCCTTAAGAAGGGGGACTAAGAATAGGAGTTTAGACTAACCGCGCCTTAAAGCGCGGCTAGTCTAAACTCCTGTAAATCACGATTAGGATGCGCGGTCAATCGAAACAATGGGGCATTCCTAGCACCTTGACTGCTCGATGCGGCAACTCAAGCAAGTGAAGAGTCAAAAGCCTAACCGTTCTTCGGATGAGGGAACAGAAACCCCTTCCGTCACCTGCGGCGGGGTAGTTCATTCAGCTGGTCTTTAACTGAATTATTGGATGTGAAAACTCGAATTACTTTCACCACAGCTTTCGCCTTAAGTCGAGTAATAAAGCCAACTTGTTGTGAGAATGATAATCATACAGAGAGGGAAAAGGCAATCTCCGATTGCCTTTTCCCTCTCCCTGACCAGAAACGATTCTCCTGAGCATTGGGATTTCTTTTGAGCATATTCGCTCATTGACAAAATTACCACTTTCTTAACCTGGCACGAATGGAGAAGGGGTGGGTGTTTCTAGCCCCCCAGAAACTGCGCTTTTTATCAACCTCTTTTACTGGACTGGCGCTCTAGTCATTCAAGTCTACATTGCAGAATTAGCGTAAATTGCTAACTGCGATCGATTTCGCAAATTCAACCGATTTAGGAGATGGGTGACATGGGTTTTCACTGTTCCCTCGGAAATAAACAACTGCTGAGCAATATCTCGATTGGTTGAACCCGTACCAATTAACCGCAATACCTCTTGTTCGCGCGGGGTTAATTGTGCTATTGCAGAGTTTTTCGAGGGTTGAGCGGTAGGTGTTAGAGTAGCAGGTGCAGCGCTGAATCCTGTCATTAGCTTATCCATTAAACCAGGAGCTAGTTGAGTATAACCACATTGCACCAAGCGAATTGCCTGTGCTAGCTCTTCCGATGGCATATCTTTCAACAAATAGCCCTTGGCTCCCGCTCGCATAGCATCAATAATGTATCCGTCGTCATCAAAGGTAGTTAAAACCAAAACACTCGTGTTGGGAAATGACTGGCAGATGAGGCGAGTTGCTTCTCTACCATCCATCACGGGCATTTTTAAATCCATTAATACAACATCGGGTTGGAGAGCTTCGACTTGCTCTAGGGCAGCTTTACCGTTGTGGGCAATTCCAATCACCTCTAAATCTGATTCTAGGCTTAACATAGCCTTGAGTCCTTGGCAGATAAGCTGCTGATCGTCAACTAACAACAGACGAATCATGCGATATTCCTCAATCTGTTATCCCATGATAATTTTTAATTACACAGAAAAAGGAAAACGCGGAAAGGGATTGGCTGAGTTTTACATTTTGTTACATAAAGTGGTTTATTTACCCTATCTACTTAGAGGCAGACTAACGGCAATTCTGCACCCTGCTTCGGGTGATGTTTCTAGGTGAAACTCTCCATTGAGCGAAGCAATTCGCTCTCGCATCCCTTGCAATCCAAACCCGCCAGTACCCCTGTTCAACTGGAACCCTCGCCCGTTATCCTCAATAGTTAAATCCACGCGATCGCGCGTTGTTTGCAATTGCAGGCGAACCTCAGTAGCTTCGGCGTATTTGCAAATATTGGTCAGCGCTTCTTGCACAATCCGATACAGCGTTTTGGCAATGGGAGGCGGTAACATAACTTCCACGCAAATGTTGCTGGTAACAGTAACGCCCGTACTCTGGCGAAAGTCTTCCATCAGCGAGGCAATCCTCTGTTCCAAGGTTTCTTCTGCATCTGCATCTGCCCGCAGCGCATTTACCGATTGTCGGACTTCTTTCATGGCAACTTTACCGAGTCGTTGCGCTTGTTCCAAAAACGGTTTTGCCTCGATTGGATCGTGCTGCCAGAGTTTCATGGCGGTTTGCAGTTGAATGTTGAGCGCAGTTAAGGCGTGACCCAGCGAATCGTGAATCTCTCTAGCAATCCGGTTGCGTTCCTGAACTGCGGCTAAATCTTCTATTTGCAGGGCATATTCCCGTAGCTGTGCGTGGGCTTGCGATAGTTGTTCCTGAGTTCTGCGCTCTGCGAGTAAAGTACTAACCAACTGCGATACAAAAAATAGCCCCAAGGCAAACATCAACAATTCTGCCGTCTGGTGCATCCAAATTTGCTGTTGCTGAACGTTAGGCAACATCAGGGGTGTCACTCTCTGAAGATACTGAACTTGATGAACCAGATACACGATCAGCGAAAGACCTGCCACAATCCATCTACCGGGCGCTTCAAATAAAAAACAACTGCGAATCAATACGATTAAATACAGCGTCGGTAGGATATGCAGGTATCCCAAGGTAGTTCCGTAGAAGATCAGACCCATTTCGATCGCGGTATAGAGATAGCGAAACGGAGTTTTGCCAGCAGGTAAGATCCATCCCATCAAGCCCAGAGATATCAGGATCAGAATGTGCTGCACGGGAAGACTTTGACGATCCCAGGCTTCGATCGCTGCCATCGCTCCACAACTGCCTAACATGATCCATTCGGTGTACAGGAGAAAGCGAAATGGTTGGGGTTGGGTTTTTAGTAGGGATGCGATCGCCGTCATGACAGGAGTCTCCAGCAGTTGTGCTTCTGAATATTCCCAAAAAATACCGTAAGTCAGATGGAATGTCGATCAAACTCGGCAATTTTCTAACTTTCGTTGATGCTCCCCCTCGGAACTACGACTAAAGTTATAGCCAATTGGGATAGGCAGCGCGAACATCGCACTCGTAAGAATATCTATGGTTGATGGGCGATCGCAACTTTTTGCAGATGAGGGTGGATCGAGACTATCTATTTCGTTGATTTCAGATTGATGTTAGATCGAGACGTTTTTCAGATGTTTTGAACTTAGTTGATTTCCTAAGATTGTGACATAGCAAACCAAAGCAAACAGTTTTGAATTTGCTCGATACTTCACACAATATTTAGGAACAACGAACATGGCTTTATTTAATGGAACCAACGGCAACGACAGTCTGACAGGTACTTCTTTTAGCGATACCCTGCGGGGATTTGCCGGAAACGATACTCTGTCTGGCGGTTTTTTTGGGGACGATATTCTTGATGGTGGAGACGGAAACGATACAGCAAGCTATCTGAAATTTGGTAATAATATCAATGCGTCTTTAGAAACGAACAAAGCAACTTTTTTTGGCGGGAGCGGGACTTTCATCGGCATTGAAAACTTAATTGGCGGTAACAATCAAGATGTCTTAATTGGCAATGGTGGGAACAATCAGCTCGATGGTAGTGCTGGCGGTGACGACATCTCCGGTCGGGCGGGGGACGATCGCCTATTTGGTGGAGACGGATTCGATATTTTAAGGGGAGAATTAGGAAACGATCAACTGTTCGGCGGCAACGATTCGGATGTGCTAGATGGTGGCGATGGGGGAGATTTCCTATCTGGCGACAAGGGCAACGATACGATGATCGGCGGCAGTGGCGATGACGGGTTTTTCTGGGTGGATGGCGACGGCAGCGATCTGATTCAAGGCGGCGACGGCAGGGATAACTTGGGATTCAACGGTGCGATCGCGCAAGGGGATAATCTTGATCTCACCCAATCGGGATCGGACGTTATATTGCGACGCACCAATCTCGTCCCCATAACCTTAACCACCACAGGTATAGAGAGTTTCAATGCAATTAACGGTCTTGGCGGCGATGATGTGTTGAATATCAGCAATCTAGGCTTTGCAAGCGGTGTCCAATTTATCCAATTCACGGGGGGAGATGGCAACGATCGCCTGAATACAACTAATGTATCAGCAAACATCAATGCTAGTGGTGGTAACGGAAATGATTTTCTCTTCAGCAGTAACGGGAACGACACGCTATTTGGCAATGGAGGAAGTGACGTTCTTTCCGGGGGTAACGGGAGCGATCGAATTACAGGTGCCGAAACAGGAGGAGGCAAGGGTGAAATTGATCTGCTAATTGGCGGTGCAGGAGCAGATACTTTTGTGCTGGGACAGTCGGGGATAACCAGTTATGACGATCGCGACGGCCTGTTAGACAGAGTTGAGGACTTTTTCAATGGCAACATTGAGATTGATGGCCTGAGCGATTTTGCCCGCATCGTAGACTTTCAATCTGGTGTGGATCGCATTCAACTGGGTGGGTTGCGCGATAGCTACGAGCTAAGAGCCGTCCCCAATTCCCTGCAAGGAGGGTCTGGCACCATTCAAGATGTGGGAATTTTCAAGAAAGGACCTTTACAGCCTCTTGAGTTGATCGGGATCGTTCAGGATGCACCCAGTAACCTCAGCCTGAGCAATACAAGTCAATTTACCTTCAGCTAGTTTTCAGGCGACTGCACTGCTTGAATTGAGCCACTCCTCGCTCTAAAGAGACGAGGATTCAGGCAGAGTTGAGACTAG
>ERZ1066127.261-NODE-261-length-32732-cov-12.991982_pt1 | contig 32732 bp, 29 predicted proteins | sample MGYA00382774_ERZ1066127 | MGnify/ENA primary metagenome ERZ1066127 (study PRJEB33369, sample SAMEA5778357) | biofilm metagenome | biome: Industrial cooling water; feature: Water cooling tower basin; material: Biofilm | place: United Arab Emirates | collected...
CTCCTGTCTCCTGTCTCCTGTCTCCTGTCTCCTGTCTCCTGTCTCCTGTCTCCTGAAGCGGACTGAAGTCCAATGCCTTTAAGGATTCGCGATCAGATAAAGTCGTTTCTCTTCAAGTCCGAAGGCCTGAAATATATCAGTCCCGCTGAGCGGGAGCAACGCCCTAGGGGGCACGTTCCCTCAATATTTTCAAGCCCTGAGGGGGCGGCACAATACGATTGCCACCATTTGGCACGCCCCTACAGGGCTCCGGATTCTTGAAACGCCCATACCCAGGGCGTTGCTCCCGCTCAGCGGGGCTGGTATGTTGCGCACCGTTGGTGCTGTAGAATTCCCGAATCCTTAAAGGCATTGGACTGAAGTCCGCGCTCCGTTGGTGGGGCGTCTCCGCCACGGGTTATTTCCACCAATGGCGGTCGGTGGCGCCGGTGAGGGTGAGGGATTTTTTGCCGGCTTGGAGGACGAGGGGATAGACGGCGTTCAAGAGATCGTCCTCGCCCATGTAGGGGGCGCCCATGTGGGGGGTGGTGAAATGGAGGCCGTAGCCGGGCTGCCAGGCGAGTGAAAAGGACCAGGCGTATTGCTGGAGCACGGGGCGGAAGGCCTGGGGGCGGGCGAGGTTGAGGGCCAAGAGGCCCCAGCCGGCACCGGGCTCACCGTAGGCGTGGGTGTTGCGCAGCCAGGGGTGGCTTTTTTCCATGAAGGCGGTCATGGCATCGTACATGTCCTGTCTCTCGCCGCGTAGGTGGGCGGCGATGGCGAAGAGGCCGGAGCGCGACCAGAATTCCTCGGTGTCTTTGTAGGAGCGGTTGTAGCCGAGGGAGCCGTGGCCGCCTTCTTTGGGGTCGGACCAGGCCATTTCCATGTAGGGCAGGAGCATTTCCCAGAGCTGGGATTTCATGCCGCAGCGCATGGCGAGGGCCTCGAAGACGAGCAGGTGGCAGGCGGGGGCGACGAGGGCCTTTTGTTCGTAGGGCAGGCCATCGGGGCCGTGACCAAGGGCGGGGACATTCCAGGCGGAGTTGTGCTTGCCGTGGAAGGCCCAGTCGCGCAGGGCATCGAGGTGGGGCAGCACGCGCTCGTCACCGGTGGCGAGGTGCCATTCGCTGTAGAGGATGCCGGCGTAGGCTCCGCTCCAGAATCCGAGGTTACCGTAGTTCTCGGGCTTGGGGTATTTGGCCAGGGACCAATCGACGGCGCGTTTGACCTGGTCCTTGTAGGCGGCATCGCGGGTGGCCATGAGGGCGAGCGCGGACCAGGTGGTGCGGATGATGTCATTGGACCAGGAGCCGTTGGGGAGTTGTTTGGTTTTGGCGTAGTGCAGCATGTCGGCCAGGAGGGCGGCGGCCTCGGGGTCGGTGGCGGGGTCCATGGTGGTGAAAGGACGGGTGCGCGGGAGCTGGAGGGTGATGGGGGTTTCCTTGCCCTCGCGCAGTACGCCGAGCACGAGTGCGGATTTTTTCTCGCGCAGGGCAGCCTCGGTGGCGCGGCCGAGCATGGCCTCGTGGCTGTGGCTAAGCCATTCCCAGCCGGGGCGGAGGTCATTTTCCGCCAAAGGGATACCGGAAAGGGAGAGGATGGCATCGCCCGCGACGAGGCCGGCGGCGGCGGCGGGGGAATCCGGCCGCACGGTCATGAGGGTGAGGACTTTTTGCTGGTGTTCGGTGAGGGCATCGAATCCGAGCAATCCGGCGCCGAGTTTGTCGGGGCCCACGCCGCCATTGGAGCGGCCGTAGAGTTTGGGGCTGGGGGCGGTGTGGATGCGGGCGAGGTCGATGCCGCCGATGACGGCGTTGCCGCCTTTGCTGCTGGCGCGCAGGACGAAGCGCTTGCCGGTGAGCTTGGTGAGCAGATCTGCGGGGATTTCCACGGCCACGCGTTGGGCGGCGAGCACGGGTTTTTCCGTGGGCAGGGGCCAAGTGATGCCGAGGGGTGTGAACTCCGCACAGGCACCGAATCCGCCGCCGGTGATGTCGCTGAGGATGGTCATGCGGATGGCCTCGACGGCGGTTTTTTCCGGGAAAAGGATTTCCAGGGGAGCGGTTTCCTTGCCTTTTTCCACGGTGCCGGCCTTGGCTTCGCGCCACTGGCCTTGGCTGCGGTATTCGAGTTTGTAGTCGAGCGGGTTGCCATTGGCAAAGCCCTCGCGCGGGGTGAAGCGGATGCCGGTGAGTGGCTGGGCTATGCCGAACTCCACGCCGATGACGTGCGGGCCATCGACATTGCCGCCGCCGTAGCGCGAGTGCCAGATCGTTTTCGGGTTGCCATCGAAGGCGCGCTTGGCCTCCTCGCCCGGTTGTTCGGAGGAGGAAAATACGGACCATGTGGCGCGCGGGGAGGGGCGTTTCACCACCGCCTTGGTGCTGGCAAAAGCCTCGCCCGTGGCCGGATCCGCCGCTTCCCAGGTCACTTCGGACCCGGCACCGCCGGCGATGCCATACAAGTCCGTGGACGCGACCAAGCGCCAAGTGCCGCCGGCCTCTTTTTCCTTGTCGCCCAGCTCGGGAATGGAGACGGCTGCGGAGCGCTGCGCTCCGTTTTTCAGCAGATAGCCCATGGTGCCCGGCAGCGGCCAGGTGCCCTGCTCATCGGTGGGCCAACTCACCGGCGGCAGGATGTGGCCGTGAGCGATAAGTGTCATCAAGGGTAGTACAATTAGCGAACGCATGTTCCCATAACGTCGCCAAGGCCGGGAATGTTTCGGCAAAAGGGAAAAATCACAATTTCCACGAGACCGCGCATTGCTGGACCTGGCCGTTGCGGTCGGCGAAGTTGACGTAGCCGTGTTCCATGCCGAATTCATGGACCATTTTCGTGACTTTCACGTCGTAGCAGCAGTATTCGGCAATTTTGAGCAAGGGCTCGGGGCTGCCGGTGCGTTTGTGCTCCTGCCACCATTTGAGGGCATCCAGGCCATCGGCGGTTTTGCCGGTGCCCAGCGAGGCGGAGGCGATGGAGTCGAGCTTGAGGCGGTGGCCGAGCGCGGTTTCCACGTCCACGAGCATGTCGAGATTGATGGTTTGCTCGATGAGATCGAACACCGAGTAGGCCTGGAGCACGCCGTAATCGAAGCCGATGTGATTGAAGCCCACGACGAGGTCGGCGCGCTTGAGCTCCTCGATGAGCGCCTGCATTTCGCTCTCGGGGTAAATGATGTAGCTGCCGCGAGCGGTGGAGTAGGTGACGGCCACGGAGACGCCCATTTTGTGTTTTTGGGAAAAGCCTCCCACATCGCTGAAGCTGCGTTGCGTTTCGAGGTCGAAATACACGATGTTTGGCATGCGGGCGGATGGTAACAGGCCCGCCGCGCGGCGCAAGGCGGAAGCGGGGGGGAATTTTTCGGCGGCGGCTGAAGCTTGGGAGAATGATTCGAGAGAGGAACTCTTGCCGCTGCCTGCTATCAGCGTTCTGTGGTGATTGCGGCCCAGTGGAACAGAATTTCAGAATGTTGCAGAATTGGCACAATGCTACTACAGCAACATCGGTGATTGGCGACTCGGGCGGGCGGTTTTCTCTCGGAAAAATTCAATCCAGAAAGGGAAAAGTAACCACGGATTGCACGGAAGACACGGATGAAGAATAGGTTATGGAAAATATTTCACTCACCCTGCGAGTGAGTTTCCATTTTTAACGCAACTCTTTATCATCTGTGAATTCTCTGCAATCCGTGGTTCTCCTCTCTGAATTCAGGTTCCATGATTTCCGTGGTAAGACAGGCAGGCATCACGTTAGGTCATCGTCTCACTTGCTTGATGGCGGGCGGGATGTTGCGACGGAGCGGCTCAGGGGAAGAGGCCGCGGAGGGATTTGGCATCGGCCACGGTTTTGACGGCGATGGATTGGGCGGCCATGCGCTGGGAGACCTTGTGGCGATCGGCGAAGCCGGTGACTTTCTCGAAGGCCTTTTGCATCATGGTCTCCAGCTTGCTGATGACTTCGTTTTCGCTCCACTGGAAGCGTTGGAAATTTTGCACCCACTCGAAGTAGGAGACGGTGACGCCGCCGGCGTTGCACAAAATGTCCGGGATTACGAAAATGTCGCCGCGCTCATCGATGATGCGGTCGGCCTCGGGGGTGGTGGGGCCGTTCGCGCCCTCGGCGAGGATGCGGCATTGCAAGCGCGGGGCATTGTCCTTGGTGATGACGCGCTCCATGGCGGCGGGGGCGAGCACGTCGCAGGGTTGGCAGAGCATTTCCTGGGGATCGATGACATCGGCCCCGGGGAAGCCGCTGACCACGCCGTGCTGCGTCACGTATTCGCGCAGGGCGGTCACGTTGATGCCGCCGGGATTCCACAGCGCGCCCGAGGCATCGCTGATGCCGGTGATTTTCACACCGTAGGCAGAAAGCGTCTTCGCGGTGTATGAGCCGACGTTACCGAATCCTTGTACGATGGCAGTAGTACCTGCGATGGGAATGCCGAGCTTGTGGAGGGCATTGGTGGCGAGGAAGGCGACGCCGTGGCCGGTGGCCTGGGTGCGTCCGGCGGAGCCTTGCATGCCGAGGGGCTTGCCGGTGACGATGGAGGGCACGAGGTAGCCGGTGCGGGCGGAGTAGGTATCGGTCATCCAGGCCATGGTTTGCTCGTTGGTGCCCATGTCCGGTGCCATCACGTCGATCTCCGGGCTGATAAAAGGCATCATTTCCATGGTGAAGCGGCGGGTGAGGCGCTCCAGCTCGCCGCGGCTCATGTGGCGCGGGTCACAGGCGATGCCGCCTTTTCCGCCGCCGTAGGGCAGGTCCATGAGGGCGCATTTCCAGTTCATCCACATCGCCAGCGCGGCGACCTCGCCGAGATCGACGGACGGGTGAAAGCGCAGGCCGCCTTTGACCGGACCGCGGGTGAGGTGGTGCTGCACGCGATGGCCGTAGAAGACCTGTGTTTTGCCGCTATCGAGCTTGATGGGCACGGCCACGCTGATGAGGCGCTTGGGCCATTTGCAGCGCTCGCGCACGTCTTCCGCAAGCTGCAGGTAGTCCGCCACGAGGTCGAATTGCTCCGCGGCCATGGCAAAAACGGGATTGGCTAACAGTTCTTTTTGCATCATGCGGTAGCGTATCACCCATTTCCGATAGCGCAAAAAAATTGCGATATTTTCGCACGGCGGATCACTCGCCGTGGCAGCAGCTGGGTAGGGCTTCGGCGGGTTTTTCTTGCTGAAAAGCGCTGAACGGCAGGGTATCGTGCAGACGCCAGGCCATCATCAGCGCGGTAGCCATGGCGAGACCGCGTTGCAGGCGCTGCATGGTGAGAGGTTTTACCCGCGCGCGGAATTTGTGGAACTGGTGCTGCGCCAGCCAGAGCAGCGGGACCGTGCCGAGGCCGAAGGCGAGGGTGAACTCCGCGCCCTTCGCCGGTGAGCCCGAGAGCAGGGCGACGCCAAACACCAGGTAGAGCGGGCCGCAGGGCAGCAGGGGGGTGAGCAGGCCCATCATCGAGGCGGCACCCAGGGAGGAAAAGCGCTGGCTGCGGAAGCGGGCGCGGGCGGTGAAGCGATTGAGGATGGCGGGGCGTGGGATTTTTTTATCCAGGCCAAAGGCAGAGAGCACCAGCGCCAGCACCAGCGCCCAGGGCAGCAGCACGGCGGGGGAGTCGAAAAACCATTGCAGCGGTTGCTTGCCCAGACCGCCGCAGATCGCGCCGATGAGGCCGTAGGAAATCAGCCGACCACTGTGATAGAGCGTGGCGGCGGTCATGCGCTCAGCCTCGGTCTTCGCCAGGGTGCCAACGCCGCAGGCAATGGGGCCGCACATGCCGGCACAGTGCAGGCTGGTGATCAGCCCGGCGAGCAGTGCGCTGGTGGTGGTGGTGATTTCCATCGCTTACTTGCGTTGCATGACCTCGATGCGTTCGGGGGAATTTTTCACGGCCAGGGTGATGAGGGCGGACCAGGCGCTGATTAGCAGCACAAAGGCCAGCACCACATACATCCAAGGATGGCGGTTGAGAAACGATGGGTTTTCTTGAGCGGTGGAGTTCATGGTTCAGGTTGGGGTGCGGGAGTTTGTAACACGCGGGGATCGGGACCGAGGAAAGGGATTTTTTCATCAAATTCCACCTCGCCGGGCATGGCATGGATGTGGAACTGGATCTCACAGCGGCCTTGGTATTTGCCGTGCGGCACCATCACCACGGCGGTGCGTTTCGTTTCGCCCAGCGGCGGGATCACGAAGGGCTCGCCGCCGCCCGAGAGGGTGAAGCCCTCCGGTGCGTTTTTGAGGGTGACGGTGACGGTCGCCGGTTGATTGCGTTTGTTCAGCACGCGGAACTGGTAGTGGTTCCGCACCATGCTACTATCCACATAGTAGGCGGCACCGCGCATGCGGGAAAATTCGGCGGTATAGGGCCGGGCGCGCGTGGCGGCGATCACCGCCAGCACCGAGAGGCCCAGCAAGGCCAGCGCCATGTAGGCGTAAATGCGCGGACGCATGATGCGGCGTTTCTTTTTCGTCAGGCCGTTGAGCGAGTCGTAGCGGATGAGTCCGCGCGGCCGCTCGATCTTGTCCATGATGGTGTCACAGGCATCGATGCACGCCGCGCAGCCGATGCACTCGAGCTGCAAGCCGTTGCGGATATCGATGCCGGTGGGGCAGACATGGATGCAGCGGCGGCAATCGATGCACGCGCCCTCGGTCTTGCCCTTGGGGCCGCGGGGCTCGCCGCGCATTTCATCGTAGCCGATGATGATGGTGTCATCGTCCGTGAGAGCGCTTTGCAAACGTCCGTACGGGCACATCAGGATGCAGAACTGCTCGCGAAACATGCTGAAGCAGAACCACAGGATACCGGTGAGCACAGTGACAAATGTGAACACCGTGGCATGCGCCAGCGGACCTTCGCGGACGTAGGAATACAGCCGCTCCAGCGAAACGAAGTAGGACATGAACACATGCGCGATCACCGCTGCCGCCAGCACGTAGAAACTTTGTTTAACCACCCGCTTGATGATTTTCCGGCCGGTCCATGGCGCGGCGTCCAGCAACTTGCGTGCGGGGGCATCGCCATCGATCAGGCGCTCGATGCGGCGGAACACATGCTCCAGAAACACCGTGTACGGGCAAGCCCAGCCGCACCACAGCCGGCCTAACAGCGAGGTCACAAAAAACAGCCCGAAGCCCAGACCGGTGATCGCGAAAAACATCACCCACAAGTCCTGCGGAATGAGCGTGATGCCCATCACATGAAAACGGCGGTTCTCCACATCCAGAAACAGCGCGGGCGCGCCATTGATGGGCACCCATGGCAGCAGCACATACACCGCCAGCAAAAGCACGCCGAACAAGCGGCGGAAGGTGGTGAAACGCCCGCTCACATCCGCCGGATGCAGCACGTAATGCGAGCCATCCTCATTGATGGTCGTCACCGAATCCAGGTTCGGTTTCTTCATTCCCGCGCCAGCCATGCGGAAACCCTAGCCGCTTCCGGCCGTTTCCGCTGCCCATCCCTTTGCAAATCCTGAGCAAAATTTCGCACCGCGGGGCAAATCAGGCTCAGGACAGCTCCAGGTGGAATAACATCCAGCCGGGGACGGTGATGCACAAGTTATACACCGCATGGAGCACAATGGCCTGGGTAAGCGAACGGGTGCAATAATACACCAATGCCGTGGCCATGCCGCACAGCCCCACGCTGATGGTGCCATACAGGTCATAAAAATGGCATAAGGCGAAAATCAACGAGGACAACAGCGCGGCGCACCACACCCCGGTCTTGCGGCTCAGGCCCTGAAACAAAAAGCCACGGTAGATAAACTCCTCGGCGATCGGCGCCAGCACGCAGGCCGAGATGAGCCCGAAGAGCAAGCCGTGCCAGCCGCGCTCGAGGGGATCGAGCTGATAGGACTCAGGGACCTGCCCCAGCGCGTGCATGAGTCCCAACAGGCCCTGATCCAGCACCATCAACAGCGCGTACATCGCCAGGATGAGCCCCCACTGCGGAGCCTGATTGAGCCCGAAGCCACGCACCACCCACGCCCTTTTCCGATAGAACATCCACAACATCACCACCACCGGAAACAAGCGCCACAAGGTGTCCGTCACCACCTGCCACCACCACTCGCGCTGCCATGGCCCCATCAGCCAGTTGAGCGCGACGAGCAGGTAGTTGTTCACCTGCTCGGTGGCCAGCAACCACAGCGCCACCAGGGAAAATGACAGCCGCTGCGTGTAGCGCACGGTCTGATCCTGCTTGACCGCTTTCCACCCGGCGACCATGCGGCGCAGGGCCCAGGGCAGGCAACACATCCCCGCCAGCCACAGTCCGGCGGTGCCCAGGTAAGCGGCGGCACTGCGGCGCAGCAGGCTCTCATTTCTGGCCCTCTGCGTGGCGATCTCATCATCGAGCAGCGTCACCTGTTCTGCCCGCGCTTTTTGCGCCAGATACGCCACCTCCCACCACAGCACCTCACGATCTTGCAGGCGGTGCTCCCAGGTGCGCCATTGCTCTTCGCTCCAGACCTCGGTCACGAAGGCCTCCTGCACCCATGTTTCCACGATGTAGGGCGGTGGATTTTCCGCCTCACCGGCATCATTCTCAGAGGCCGCCTGGGATTCGTTTGCTTGCGGATTACTCTCACGCCAGTATCGGTCCAGCACGGCCAATGTGGTGCAGCCACGCTGATTGAACTGGCGCTCTAACCAGAGCTGCGTCAGATCGCCATGCACCTGGGCCATCAGCTGTGACTCCGGCTCGTGGTTCATCATTCGGCGCAGCCAGGCGGGGGCATCATCCAGCGCGGCATTCAGCCGATAGATCCGGTCCCACGAGCGCAGTGCGCTGTCCTGCACCGCAGGGTCGTAGCCCTGCTGCTCGTCAGCTTGCGGAACTGACGGCGGTTGGTAGCCATCGATGATCGCGGCAATCCACAGCGCGAGCAAGATCGTGAGCCAGAAGCCGGAACCCCGAGCGCGCACGTTGTTGCGGAGCCGACGCCAATGCTGCGCGCGGTAGCTCATGATGCTGCGGCCACTCACACGCCCACCGGATGCCACACGGTCTTCGCCTCCACAAAGGCCTGAATCCAGTCGAGTCCTTGGCAATCGCCTTGGGTCCAGTCGCGCCCGGCATCCGCCGCCAGCACTTTCACGCGCTTCACGCTTTCCGCCGCACCCAGATCGAGGATCTTGTGGTGTTCCGGCGTCAACACGGCACTCACGCCGCGGATCTGCTCATGGCTGGCAAAGGTGGGCAAAAGCTCCGCGCGATCACCGCACAGCAGATTCACCACGCCGCCCGGCAAATCGCTGGTGGCGAGCATTTCCCCTAACAGGATCGCCGGATATGGATGCGTGCCGGAAGCCAGCGCGACGACGCTATTGCCGCTGGTGATCACAGGCAACAGCAGCGTCATCAGGCCTGACAACGGTGCCTCATCCGGCGCGATCACGCCCACCACGCCCATGGGCTCGGTGACGGTGAAATTGAAATGCGCGGTGGCCACCGGGTTGACACTGCCGAGCAGGGCCTGGTACTTGTCGGTCCAGCCGGCGTAGTGCACCATGCGATCGATGGTGGCACTCACTTCGTTTTCCGCGGTCTTTTGCGAACGGCCATCCAGCAACAGCGCGGCAGTCATTTCCGCATGGCGTGCCTCCAGCATTTCCGCGAGCCGATAGAGAATCTGCCCGCGATTGTAACCGCTGCGTTTCGCCCAACCGGCACCGGCCTTGGCAGCAGCCTCCACCGCATTCCGCAGGTCCTTGCGGCTGCACACGGGCATGTGGGCGAAAAATTCCCCGCTGTGATCATGCCATGCGGCCACGCGCCCGCTTTCCGAGCGGATGAAAGCCCCGCCCACGTAACACTTGGGTGTCTTGGTAATGGTCAAACGTTTCATCGGCAGGAAAGGCGGTTACGCAAGACATCAAGCGGCAGCAGGCTTGCGAATGAAGCACCACCAGAACATGCCACCACCCACGAGGAACAGCAGCGCGCCGATGATCTCCATGAACACGTGATCGTCATCATCACCGATGATGATAAAGGAATCCGGATCGCTGGGAAGTTGCTTGATCGGCAAGGGCGAGCCCACGCCCACGCTGTCATAAAGATCCTTCGAGACGGACACATTGTGATCTTTGGTGGCGTTGGGCACGGATAGATCGAGATTGTAACTCCGTCCTCCTTTGCGGCGGCGGCGTTCTTCTCCGCCGGTCACCGTCGCCTCGACAGTGACTCCTTCTTTTTCAATTTTCGCGCGCTTCACGCCATCTTGGAAACCTGACCAGATGAGGAATGGACCAACCAAAATGAGTACGATGGATATTAATTTAGCTCTCATGCTGCCCATTGTACTATCGATCCGCCATCAATTTGACAAGAGGAGAATGATAGATGAATGAAAATAATCGAACAAGACTCTATCCGAGTGCCCGCAATTCATAGCCGCCGCATTCCCGGCATTGGCTCGCGGATGATAGATACCAACCATGGCAGCGGGGACAGTAGTGGGTCTCTCCGTCTTCCGCCGCAGTCTGTGGTGCGGACGTGAAATCAGCCGCGGTGAGACCTTGGCGAAGGAACCAGTCATCCAGCCAAGGTCGCATCGCATCCAACAGAATCACATCGTCCCGGCGGCCGGGACGGGGATGCAGCAGGTGGCGGATCTGTTTCCTCAGCCAGGGGTGGTTCTTGTCATCGCGCGCGACAAAGGCATACGGATGCAGGTGGCCGAAGGCATGACGCGAGACATTTTCCGCCGCGCGCATCGCGTGAAAGGGAACGATGGCACAGAGCACCGCATCCAGCAGGATCTCGCCACGGTTCGCGCGATAGACCCTGCGGCCCAGAAACCATACCTGCCCGGCGATCATCACCATCGTCAACCACAGCCACGCAAGGAAGATCAGCAGCGGAAACTTTTCCCCATCCAGACCATAGGCGACCAAGCCGCTGACAAAGCCCGCCGCCAGCAAAGGCTGCATCAGGCGCAGGGATGCGGTGGAGAGACGCCAGCGCTGCCACGCAGCCCGGGCGCGTGCGGTGGAAAGGGAACAACGCCAGGCGGCACGCAGCGACTCGGCCGGTGTGAGCCCCCGCTCCTTGCCACGGAAAAATTCCGCCAGCAAACGGCCGCTGGTCAGTTTCACCTTGGAGTCACCCACGATGAGATGCGGCGCTTGCCAGCGGATGTCCGTCCACGCGGGAGCGGCGATCAGTTGATAGGAACCGTCATCGCGCTGGAGCAGCCAGCGGTCTTGTGAGTCCACCACCAGCGGCAGGGCCTGGCAAGGCATCACATGGCCGCTGCCGGGCAGCCATGACGCAAACACCGCGCCACTGCTTTTGGTGGAAAACCAGCGTCCCGCCTCGAGAATGCGCAGTTTTCCCGAACCAACGGCACGAGATACGCAGACGCCGCGCAGGGGAATCCACCACACGGACTCCCACACGAACAGCAACAGCGCCACCAGACAAAACTCACTGAAGGCGGACATGCCTCAGACTTCCGATTTGCGCGAGAACAGGCGCTTGATGAAGGCACCGATGATCACCACACCGGCGATGATCGGCTTGATCAACTTGCCAAGGAGGCCGGATTTCGCCGCTGCCAGCAGACCACCGCCCACGATCAATCCCGTGAGACCGTATTCCGCAATGCGGTCCCCCTTGGTGAAGGCGGCGTAACTTTGATCGCTGTTGTAAGCATAACCGGTGAGCACCTGTTGGTAGGCGGGCACCACAGTGGCGAGCTGATCCTCACTGCACACCAGCACCACGTCCATCACACCGCGGCGTCCTAACAACTTCGTGCGGTAGTTGATGGTTTCCGATGTGGAGGCCTCGCTTTTCAAACGCACGGCCCATTCGAGATTGTTGGTGGCGGAGTTGTAAAACGGCTCGGTATGCCAGCCCACAATCTCCAGAGTGGGCAATCCCATCTCCTTCATGCGCTTGTTCGCCTCTTTCTGGTTCTCGCGCATTTCCTTCATGATCTTGGTCGCATCGAGCGAGCCTTTTTCATCATCCTTGACGTAGCCGCACTCGTCGAACTCAAACACGGCGAACCAGGACAGATCATCCGGCGCGATGTAGCCAAGCTCGCTGCCATTGGTAAGGTTGCCGTAGGCTTCCATCAACTTGATGGTGCCGGCGCCGCCGGTGTAGCGGTAGCCAGCGGGGACTTTCAGCGTGGCATACTGGCCCACCTGCCCGGTGCCGCTTGTTTCCCAGGTGATGCTGCTGATCACATCGAGAAACGCCTTTTCCTCGGGGCTCATGGCCGCCTCACCATCTGCGGTGGGGGCAGCCGGTGCCTCAGCAGGAGCCGGAGCGGGGGTGTCTTGTGCCTTGATTTCACCCACCAGCAAACCAAGGCCGGCGAGTACTGCGATTCCTGCGAGGGATGATGTTTTCATAAATGAGGTGTGCCAGTGCACGGATACACCATTCACTAGCAAAAAGGCGTTGCCTGGGCAAGAACATTTCCCTCGCCTGAGAGATCAGCATCGGGGAAATGTCCACTGGCCCTGCCAATCTGAAGCTGGACAAACCTGCCCATGCGCTTCATACATGTCCCGCTAACTCAACCCACCCGGTTTTGATCGCCGGAATCCACAAACCCCATCCCTTATGAAATTCTCGCGTCCTCTGCTCGCCATGATCGCCTCGCTGTCCCTGCTTCCCGCAGCGGAAAAACCGAACGTCATCCTCATCATGGCCGATGACCTGGGCTGGGGTGACATTTCCTGCAACGGAGCCACGGCGATCAAGACGCCGCACATCGATCAACTCGCCGCCGAGGGCCTGCGTTTCACCAGCGGCTACTGCTCGGCATCCACCTGCACGCCCACGCGCTACTCCCTGCTCACCGGCACCTACGCCTTCCGCGCGGAAAGAACCGGCATCGCCCCGCCCAACGGACCGGCCATCATCAAGCCGGGCACTCCGACATTCGCCTCCATCGTCCAACAAAGCGGCTACAAGACCGCGGTGATCGGAAAATGGCACCTCGGGCTCGGTGATCCCAAGCCGGACTGGAATGGCGAACTGAAACCCGGGCCGCTGGAGATCGGCTTCGATCACTGCCTGCTGCTGCCCACCACCAACGACCGCGTGCCGCAGGTGTATGTGGAAGACCACCGCGTGCGCAACCTCGATCCCGCCGATCCGCTGTGGGTGGGCGACCAAAAACCCGCGCCGGATCATCCCACCGGCATCACCCACCGCGACACACTCAAGCTGGACTGGAGCCATGGTCACAATGCCACCATCCACAACGGCATCAGCCGCATCGGCTTCTACACCGGCGGACAGAAAGCACGCTACCGCGATGAAGACCTCGCCGATGAATGGGTCAAGGAGTCCCGCACCTGGATCGCCGCCCACAAGGACAAACCCTTCGTGCTGTTTTTCGCCGCCCACGACATCCACGTGCCGCGCATGCCGCACGAGCGTTTCCACGGCAAAAGCGGCCTCGGCCTGCGCGGCGACTCGATCCTGCAATTCGATTGGTGCGTGGGCGAGCTGATGAAATGCATCGACGAACACAAACTCGCCGAGAACACCCTCTTCATCCTCTGCTCGGACAATGGCCCGGTGCTGGACGATGGCTACAAGGATCAGGCGGTGGAAAAGCTCGGCTCCCACACCCCGGCGGGACCCTATCGCGGCGGCAAGTATGATGTCTTTGAAGGCGGCACGCGCACACCTTTCATCACGCGCTGGAAAGGCCGCATCGCGCCGGGCGTCTCGGACGAGGTCGTTTGCACCATCGATCTCCCCGCCAGCCTTGCCGCTCTGGCAAAGGCCCCCATCCCTACGGGCGGCTGTCTGGACAGCATGAACCTGCTGCCCGCCCTGCTCGGGGAAAAAGGTGCCAAAGGCCGTGAAACCCTGCTGCAGCAAGACAACAACGGCAATGCCCTGGGTCTGCGCGCGGGACGCTGGAAACTGGTGCGGCAGAAGGGCAAGGACAAAACCGGCTTTCTTCTGTTCGATCTGGAAAAAGACCCTGCCGAGAAGCACAATGTGGCCGCGCAGTTCCCCGAAGAACGCAAACGCCTGGTGGAAACGCTTCATCGCATCCTGGCCCAGCCCACTCGTCCGCAGTGAGGTCCCCTCGCCTTCATGACGGCCATGTCACGCATGGCGGCATCGCCCCGTGGATTCTTCTTGCTCATGGGCGCGGACCGGGCAGAATCGCGCCGTGATCTCGCTTGCGAAAATCTTTGGAAAGTCGGACCGTTTTTTTGAATTGTTGAATGCCAGTGCCAAGGCCGCCCATCAGAGCATCGAAGCTCTGGAGCGCGTGCTGGCCCAGAGCGAAGGCCAAGTATCCCTGGCGGAACTGTCGGTGACTCGGCGCAATGAGAAGAAAATCGCCGAGTCCATCAGCGAGGAGCTGGTCAATACCTTCGTCACCACCCTGGACCGCGAGGACATCGAGGCGCTGTCCCGCGCGCTCTATCGCATTCCCAAGACCGTGGAAAAATTCGGCGAGCGCTTCGACATCATGCACCAGCACGTCTGCGCGGCAGACTTCGCTCCGCAAATGGCCATCGCCAAGGAAGCCGCCACGGTGGTGAGCAAGATGGTGGAGATGATTTCCCACAGCCCCAAGCTCGAGGACGTGAAGTTTCAAAACGATCAACTGCAAGAGCTGGAAGGCCGCGCGGATCAACTGGTGCTGGGCTACCTGAAGGAAATCTACAGCGGCCGCGTGGAGCCGATCAAGGCGATGGCGATGCGCGATCTTTACGACCTGCTGGAAAAGGTGATCGACCGCTGCCGCGATGCCGGCAATGTGGTGACGCAGATCGTGTTGAAAAACTCCTGATACTTTTCGCATGAGCTTGTGGATCATTTTTTTCGTCATCTTCGTGGCGTTGGCGTTTGAATACATCAATGGCTTCCACGATACGGCGAACTCGATCGCCACGGTGGTGGGCACCAAGGTGTTGACCCCGCGCCAGGCGATCGCCCTGGCCGCCATCACCAACCTTATCGGCGCGCTGGCGGGTCACGCGGTGGCGAAGACCGTGTCCTCCGGTCTGGTGGATTCGGCATTCGTGTCGCCGCTGGTCATCGCCTGCGCCCTGTTAGGCGGTATCGTCTGGAATCTCATCACCTGGTGGTTCGGCCTGCCGTCCAGCTCCACGCACGCGCTCGTCGGCGGCATTTGCGGTGCCACTTTTGCCAGCGCGCACCACAATCCCAAGGCCATCATCTGGTCGGTGGAAAAAATGAAGGACGGCAAGATGGTGATGGAAGGTGTGCTGCACAAGGTCGTCATGCCCATGATCACCTCGCCGGTGATCGGCTTTGTCGGCGGTTTTCTCATCATGGGCTTGTTCTATCTGCTGTTGCGCAGCGCGAAGCCACGGTTCGTGAACCGCTTTTTCGGCAAGGCGCAGATCATCAGCGCGGGTTACATGGGATTTGCCCACGGCCTGGCGGACGCGCAAAAAACCATGGGGGTCATCACCCTCGCACTGGTCACCGCCACGGCGGCCGGGAGTTTCAATGAATTGCCGGATTGGTGCTCTTTCCTGAAAATGGACAAGACCCAGCGCGCGGAACAAGCACTGAAGTCCTTGCAGACCAAGGATCTATCGGAAGAAACACTGGAAGAGTCCGCCACAGTCCTGGAAGCCGAGGGCCTGCGCTTGAAAAACGGCGAGTTCCGTGAGGCTTTCCTCACGCTTTCCGCCTATGCCTATGCCGAGGCTGGCAAAGACGATGCCTCGCAGCGCGTCATGGCCGCCGCGCGGAAGACGCACACTGATTTGTTAGACCACGAGGCCGCGCGCTTGTTGCCGAAAATCCCCGTGGTGGGCAAGATGGTAGCGGCGAAATTCACCGACTGGAAAAAAACGCTCGATGCCGAAATGGCGGGCGCGGTGACGGCGAAAAAAGTGCCCATCACCGTGGCGGCAGGCAAGGTCAAGGACCTGTCCCCCGATGTCCCGGCATGGATCAAGATCATCTGCGCGCTGACCATGGCGGCGGGCACCGCGGCGGGTGGCTGGAAGATCATCAAGACCCTCGGGCACAAGATGGTGAAACTGCACCCCGTGCACGGCTTCGCCGCGGAAACCACGGCGGCCACCTTGCTGGCGGTCACCGGCAGCATGGGCATGACGGTATCCACCACTCACAGCATCACCACTTCCATCATGGGCGTGGGCTGCGCCAAACGTTTCAACGCCCTCAAGCTCTCACTGGTGGAGCGCATCATCTGGGCCTGGGTGCTCACGTTGCCCGCCGCCGGATTGGTCGGCTATCTGATGGTGAAGCTGTTCCAACTCTGCGGCTGGCTGCCTTGATCAGGGCAGGAGCGGCCGCAGCTCCATGCCTTCCTTGTCGCGCGGGTATTGTGCCTGGTGGGCTTCCAGTGTGGCGATGAGTCCTTCCATCATGCGCTTCAGGGTGGCTGGATCTTTTTCCGCAAGGTCCTGCTGTTCGTAGGGATCGTTCTTGAGATGGAACAACTGGTAGCGTTTGCCCTTTTCACCGGGCAGATAGTGATAGATCACCTTCCACTCGCTGTCGCGCAGGCTGGACCAGTAGTTGCTGCGGTGCGGCCCGTGCGGGTAGTGCATGAGGAAAGCGGCATTCGTTTCCCCATCCGCGCCGAGCAAAAGCGGGCGCATGTCCTTGCCATCGACGGCGTGACCGGAGGGTGAGGCTGCCCCTGCGAGACTCAGCACCGTGGGGAAAAGGTCGGGCACCGAGGCGAGTCCGCTGTGCACGCTGCCTGCGGATAGCGCCAGGGATTTCTGGTGCTCGTTCGCGGCATCCGCTTGCGCCCAGGCAGCGATGAAGGGCACGCGCACGCCGCCCTCGTAGTGCGATCCTTTTTTCCCACGCAACGGTGCGGCGCTACCCACCTCGTGAGCTTCGCCCAAGGGAGCATCACTCCCATTGTCCCCGAGGAAAAAGACCAGTGTGTTCTTCGATTCGCCGGTTTTTTCCAAATGATCGAGCAGCAGGCCCAACGACTCATCCATGCTTTCGATCAGCGTGGCATAGGCCTTGGCCGCGGCGGGTTTGTCGCTCTTGGCGTAGTTTGCCGCAAATCGTGGATTGGCCTGAAACGGCGAATGCACCGCGTATTGGGCGAAGTAGAGGAAAAACGGTTTTTTCTCGGCAAGGCTCAGATCGATCTGCGCATTCGCCTCGCGCGTCAGAGCCTCGGTTAGGAACACATCGCTGCCATGATATTTTTCCAAATGTGGCACCGCCTGCTTGCTACCCTTGCCGTAATTTTTTTGCCCGTAGTAACTGCCCGGTTGCCCATAAGAGTTGCCGCCTATGTTCACATCGAAGCCGATGTTGCGCGGATCCGAGCCCTCCGTTTTGTTAGGCCCGAAGTGACCCTTGCCAATATGAATAGTGCGGTAGCCAGCCTGTTTCAACAATCGCGGAAGGGTGATGTCCTGCTTTTCCAGCCCTTTCCAATCCCAGTCCCGTGCCCCTTGCGGTCCGCCATTGTTCGCATCCGGATTGATCCAGTTGGTCACGTGGTGGCGTGCGGCATTCTGCCCGGTCATGATCGATACCCGCGTGGGCGAGCACACGCTCATCGCACAAAACTGCGAGAATCGCACCCCTTGTTTCGCCAGAAGCTCCATGTTTGGTGTGCGATACCAGCCATTGAGCGGATGGGCTTTCGGCTTGCCGGATGCATCGGTCAAAAACGGCACCGAGCTATCCATCACGCCCATGTCATCCACGAGAAAAATCACGATGTTCGGTCGAGTGGCAGCGAGCGCGGCCAACGAAGTCATGCCCAGCAGGCACAGGATGCGGAAAATGCGTGTCATGGGGATCGATACGCGTGCTGGCGCTCTCCCCTTGCGGAAATGATCGACATTGTCAGCGGCGATCGTTTCCGCTTGGTTCTTGCATGCACATTCATTTCATCACCACCGGCGGCACCATCGACAAACTTTATTTCGATGCCAAAAGCGAATACCAGGTGGGCTCGCCGCAAGTGATGAGCTTGCTGCAAGAACTGGAGCTGGCTTTTCTCTACACCATCGAGCCGCTGATCGCGAAAGACAGCCTCGAGCTCACGGATGAGGACCGCGCTCTGATTCGCGAGCGAGTGGTCGCAGCGCCTTCCGATCATGTGATCATCACCCACGGCACGGATACCATGGTGGATACGGCCAAAGTCCTGCATGACGTCACGGGCAAAACCATCGTGCTCACCGGGGCGATGCAGCCCGCGCGTTTCCATCGCTCGGATGCCGTGTTCAATGTGGGTGTCTCGATCGGTGCGGTGAGTGCCTTGCCGCAGGGCGTATATCTTTGCATGAACGGGAAAATTTTTCATCCCGACCGCGTGCGCAAAAACCGTGACGTGGGACGCTTTGAAGAGATCCATCCACCCACATCATGAACCCGCTACCCGCCCACCGCTACCTTCACCGCATCGCCCCCACGCCCCTGGTGCCGCTGGCGCTGCATGACGGTGCGCCCACGATTTGGTGCAAGCTGGAGTTCATGAATCCCTCCGGCTCCACCAAGGACCGCATCGCCCGCTACATTTTGGAAAAAGCCTGGCGCGCCGGGCAGTTGCGGCCGGGCAGCGTGGTGGTGGAGGCATCCTCGGGGTCCACCTCCATCGCGCTCGCGCTGTGTTGTGCGCAGATGGGCATGAAATTCATCGCCTTCATTCCGGATACCGCCACCAATGAACGTTCGCTGATGATCCAGGCATACGGCGGCGAGGTGCGCAAGGTCAGCGGCGGCATGCCGGAGGTGATCCGCGCCGCCCATGATTTTTCCCAGGAAACATCGGCCTTCCTCACACGGCAATTTGAAAACGAGGACAACAGCGAGGCGCACGAGCTGGGTACCGCGCATGAGATTCTCAGCCAGTTGCCGCAACCGCGCATCGATGCCGTGGTCAGCGGCATCGGCACCGGTGGCAGCCTGGTCGGTCTGCACCGCGGCTTCACCCATGCAGGATGTCAGGTCACGCCGGTAGCCGCCATCCCCTGTGCCGGCAGTTCCGCGTTTGAGTCGAATATCGAGTGCTGCTCGCTGCGCTTTTCCCGCGATGTGCCGGGCGTCATCGATGGCTGCTCGCAACTGTTCGCCCGCTGGAAGGAAACCGCTGCCGCAAAAGATTTGCGAGAAATCCGCGTCTCCGATGACCGCTGCATGGAACTCACCCGCGAGCTCTGGCAGCGCGGATTTCCCGTGGGGCCATCATCGGGGCTGAACCTCGGTGCCGCACTCAGCTTCGCCGGGCAGGCGCCAGCGGATGCCGTGATCGTCACCGTGTTTCCCGACCGCATGGAGCGCTATTTCTCGCACAAGGTGTTTGAGACAATCTCTTGAGATATATTGTTAGTCGATCACGCCTTGACGCTTGGCGGGAATTTGCCTTACAAAACAAATCAGTTACGTGAAATCGAAACGTGACGATCCCCTGATCATGAGCACCATATTTCCCCCATCGGTTCACAAGGCAATCCCCGGGATCATGCTGGGGCTTTTCGGTCTGATTGTGACCGGATGCGATAAGCCCCCGGCCGTGGCACCGCCCCCGCCCATTGTGGAAATTCTGGAAATCACCACCTCGGAGGTTCCGCTCACCACCACTTTGATTGGTCAGCTCGATTCGCCACAGAACGTGGAGATCCGTGCCCGTGTGGAAGGTTTTATGGATCAAATGCCGTTCACCGAGGGCCTGGAGGTCAAACAAGGTGACCTGCTCTTTGCCCTCGATAAAAAGCCTTTTCTGGAACGACTCGCCGCCGCCAATGGCATGCTGGCAGAGGCCGAGGCATCCCTGAGAAAGTACCAAGCCGACGTCGCGCGCCTGGAACCGCTCTATGAAAAAAGCGCCATCCCCAAGCAAGATCTCGACAACGCCAAAGCGGGCGTGGAGCTGGGACAAGCCGGCCTGGCTTCCGCCAAAGCACGCGTGGAAACCGCGCAGTTGGAGCTCAGTTACTGTGAAATCAGAGCGCCGATCAGCGGCCTGATTGGCGCGAAATCGGTGTCACTGGGCGAACTCGTGGGCAAGGGCGAGCCCACATTGTTAGCCACAATCTCCACCTTGGATCCGGTTTGGTTTTATTGCAACGTGAGCGAGGTGGAGTATCTGAAAGCCGTGGAGCGCGGGAAGACCGTGGGCCGTGAAGTCGCGGATCTGCCACTTACCTTGCTGCTGGGCGACGGCACCGAGCATCCGGACCAAGGACGCTTCGTTTTCATAGATCGAGCCGTGAATGTCAAAACGGGCACCTTGCGGGTGCGTGCGGAATTTCCCAATCGTGAAAAAAAACTGCGCCCGGGGATGTTCGCCCGTGTGCGTGTGGACATCGGAACCCGCAAGAATTGTCTGGAGGTGCCGGAGCGCGCGCTGGTGGAAATCCAGGGCAAGGCCTTTGTCTGGACGGTGGATGCGCAGAACCAATGCCACATGCACACGGTGAAGCTCGGCGAAAAAAACGGCACCAAACAACTCATTCTGGAAGGCGTCAAGCCGGGTGACCGCATCATCGTGGAAGGTCTGCAGAAAGTGCGTGAGGGCTCCACCGTCACACCCATGACCGCCGCCCAGCTCGCCGCTGCCAAAGCCGCCCGCAAGGCACAAGCCAACCCTGCTCACTAACCGAACGATCATGGCCGATTTCTTCATCCGCAGGCCCATCGTTGCGATGGTGATTTCCATTCTCACGGTGATCGTGGGACTCGTCTTTCTCTCGCGTTTGCCGATTGCCGAGTATCCCACCGTCAGCCCCACGCTGATCCAGGTGACCACGAGCTACCGTGGCGCCGCCGCCGAGGCGGTGATGGAATCCGTGGCCACGCCGATCGAATCCAAGGTCAATGGTGTGGACAAGCTCCTCTACATGCAGTCCGTCAACGCCAATGACGGCAAGATGACTCTCAACGTCACCTTCGATGTCGGCACCGATGTGGACATCATGCAGGTCAATACCCAGAACCGCGTGGGACAGGCGCAGGCGCAATTGCCCGATGCGGTCAAACGCGAAGGCGTGGTGGTGAACCGCTCGTCGCCTGATATCCTGCTCGCCATCGGCCTGTCATCGCCCAAGGGCACACACGATGGGATTTTCCTCGGCAATTACGCGGACATCAATCTCATCGATCAAATCAAACGTGTGCCCGGGGTGGGGGATGTGAAAAATTTCACCGCGCAGGATTATTCGATGCGCATCTGGCTGGACCCCGAGAAGCTCGCATCGCTGGGCATCACACCGCAGGATATCGCCACGGCCATCAAGGAGCAAAACGCCCAATCTCCCGCCGGCACCATCGGCGCGGAGCCAGCTCCTGTGGGGCAGGAAAGCCAGTTCAATGTGCGCGCTCTCGGTTTGCTCAGAGAGCCTGAGGAGTTCGGCGAGATCATCGTGCTCTCGGGTGCCGATGGCTCGCAAGTGAAAATCAAGGACGTGGGACGCGTGGAACTGGGTGCGCAAACCTACGCGCTGCGGGCCCGCATGGATGGCGCTCCCGCGGGCGCGCTGGCCGTCTATCTGGCACCGGGAGCGAATGCCATCGCCACGGCGGACAAGGTCAAAAAAATCCTCAATGACGAAGCGGCGAAATTTCCGCCCGACATGGAATACAGCATCACGCTGGACTCCACGCTGCCGATCAAGGCATCGATGAATGAGATCGTCCACACACTCTTCGAGGCACTCATTCTCGTGCTGGTGGTGGTCTTTCTTTTCCTGCAAAACTTCCGCGCCACTGTCATCCCCATGCTCACGGTGCCGGTATCGCTGTTAGGCGTGTTCATTGTTTTTCCCCTGTTAGGCTTCAGTTTGAACACGCTGACGATGTTCGGACTGGTGCTGGCCATTGGCACCGTGGTCGATGATGCCATCGTGGTGGTGGAGGCGGTGCAGTATCACATCGAGCGCGGCCTGAGCCCGGTGGAAGCCACACGCACGGCGATGAAAGAAGTCACAGGGCCGATTGTCGCCACGACATTGATCCTGTGCGCTGTGTTCATCCCCGTGGCCTTCATGGCGGGTGTCACGGGCGCGCTGTACCAGCAGTTTGCCATCACCATTGCGGTCTCGGTGTTGTTCTCCACGGTGAACGCTCTGACTCTGAGCCCCGCCCTTTGCGCGATGATGTTGCGCGCTCCCAAGCCAGGCAAGGGCCCCTTGGCGTGGTTCTTCAAAAAGTTCAACCAATGTTTCGATTCGATCACCAACGGATACGGCACGATTGTGGGTGGTCTCACTCGCAAGGCGACGCGCTCGATGTTGCTGCTGGTCATCGTGATGGGCGGCATTTATGCCATTGGCAAGGTGGTGCCGGGCGGTTTCATTCCCGATGAGGACAAGGGCTATCTTTTTGTCGCCATCGAGCTGCCGGAAGGAGCTTCGCTCCAGCGTTCGGACAAGATTCTCAAGGATGTCGAAGGCATCGTGAACCACACCGAGGGCGTGCGATCGGCGCTGGCGATTTCCGGCATGAACATTCTCAACTCACTCAACGTGCCGAATGCCGCGCTGATGTTCGTGGGCCTCGATGACTGGGACAAACGCCAGGATCCGAAACTTCATGCGAAGGCCATCGCGGCGGAATGGAACAAAAAATTCTACGGCATCGCCGGCGCCCGCGTTTTTGCTTTCGGTCCGCCTCCACTGCCCGGCTATGGCAACGCTTCCGGATTCACCATGCAGTTGCAGGATCGCTCCGGCGGCTCGGTGGACCAGCTCGCGGGCTATGTCGATCAAGTGATGGCCGCCGCGGCGAAACGCCCGGAGATCGGTCGCATGAGCACCACCTTCCAGCCATCCACACCGCAAGTGAAGGTGGAGCTGGATCGCGAAAAAGCGCGCACGCTGGGGGTGCCGGTGGATAGCATTTTCCAGACGCTGCAAGCCTATCTCAGCGGCATGTATGTGAATGACTTCGTGAAGTTCGGTCGTGTCTATAAGGTGTTTTTGCAAGCCGAACCGCAATACACCAGCCAGCCCGATGACATCAGCAAATTTTACGTTCGCAACAGCGAGGGCGCGATGGTGCCGCTGAGCACCTTGGTCACCATCAGCAAGATCTCGGGGCCGAATTTCACCACACGCTTCAATCTTTTCCTCTCCGCTGAAATGATGGGCTCTCCCGCACCGGGCTACAGTTCCGCGCAGGCGATCAAGGCGATCGAGGAAGTGATGGCCGCCATGCCCGCCAACGTCGGTTATGAATGGTCGGGCCTGACATTGCAGGAAAAGAAATCCGAAGGCCAGGCGCCCGTCATTTTCGCCATTGCATTGCTCTTTGTGTTTCTCTTGTTGGCGGCGCAGTATGAGAGCTGGTCCCTTCCCTTTGCCGTGTTGCTGTCGTTGCCTACCGTGATTCTCGGCACCATGTTGGGGCTGTTCTTGAGGAACTTTGACATGAATGTCTATGCGCAAGTCGGCCTGGTCATGCTCTTCGGCCTGGCCGCGAAGAATGCGATCTTGATTGTGGAGTTTGCCAAGATGAAACGCGATGAAGGCATGCCGATTCTGGAAGCCGCGCTGGAGGGGGCGAAGTTGCGCCTGCGCCCGATTTTGATGACGTCTTTCTCATTCATTCTCGGTTGTGTGCCACTGATGCTGGCTTCCGGATCCGGCGCTGTCTCGCGCAGCACCATGGGCACGGGAGTGGTGTATGGCATGAGCTTTTCCACCATCATCGGTCTTTTCCTGATTCCCATTTGCTACGTCTTTGTGCAGCGCATCGCGGAGCGCAAGTCTTCTGCCAGCACCGCGCCCGCCCTTGAAGCCACCGAGGCAAGCGATTGAACATTTTCCCATCCATCCACCACATCCTCATGCGCGTACTTCCGGTATTCCCGTTTCTGCTCCTCACCACCTCCTGCGTGCTGGGCCCGAATCCTGATTCTCCGCGAATGGATTTGCCCGGCTCAATCCGCGGCGATGCGCCTCCCCACGGCGCTTCCTTCGGCGACAAGTCATGGCGCAAGGTGTTCACGGACTCGACCTTGCGCACTCTCATTGATCGCTCCCTGAAAAACAACCCTGACCTCGTCGCGGCGACGTATCGCATCGAGCAGGCACGCGCCCAGGCGAACGTGGCGCGCTCGCAATTTTTCCCGCAGATCAACGGCGGTGCGGATGCCACCACCAACTACGGCTCGCCGAATGCCAATCAAGTCCCCCCCGGCGGTAATCGTCGCTCGGAGTCTTACAACCTCAGCGGCTTCCTCAGTTGGGAGCTCGACCTGTGGGGGAGCATCCAACGCAACAATCAGGCCGCCCGCGCCCGCTTGCTTCAAGCACAATACCAACGCGATGGAGTGCAGACACTTCTCATCGCCGCGGTCGCCAGTGCCTATGTCGATCTGAAAAATCTCGACGAGCGCCTGGCCATTGTGAGACGCACGGTGGAAAGCCGCAAAATCTCGCTCGATCTCGTGAAGTCGCGAAAAGATGGTGGCGTGAGTTCGGATATCGAAGTGCGTCAGGCCGAGTCCCTGCTCGCCCAGGCGCAGGTGCTCATCCCCACCACCGAGTTGGGCATAGCGACGAAGGAAAATGAAATCCGCGCTCTGCTCGGCGAATACCCTGGCGGCATCACGCGCGGCGGCAGCTTCGATAGTCTGGAGAAAGTCACGCGGATCTCCGCGGGCTTGCCTTCCTCGCTGATTGCGCGGCGTCCCGATGTTGCCGCAGCGGATCAAAATTTCCAAGCTGCCACGGCGCAGATCGGCGTGGCCGAGGCTCTGCGTTTCCCCACTCTGTCTCTCACGGGTCGTGGCGGCCTGATGAGTGCGGAACTCCACAATTTGCTGGAAGGGCGCTCGGGTGCATTTTCATTCGGACCCAATTTGACCGGTCCCTTGTTCGATGCCGGAAATCGCCGCGCTCGCGTGGAAGGTGCCAAAGCCGCCGCGAAAACCGCGATGGCGGAATATGATGGCGCGGTCAAAACCGCCTTCCGGGAAGCGGCGGACGCGATCATTTTCTATCAAAAAACAGATCAAATCATCAGCGAACAAAAGCGATTGGTGACCGCGCAAAGCGCTGCCGCTCAGTTATCCATGGAGCGCTTCAAGGGCGGTGTCACCAGCTACCTGGAGGTGTTAGACTCCGAGCGCAATCTTTTCAACTCCGAGCTCAATCTTGCCGATGCCCGTGCCGACCGCATGCGCGCCGTGGTCCAGGCCTACCGCGCCTTGGGCGGGGGTTGGAAATGATTTCCCAAGCCTATGCTCGCATTCTTATCCATTCTCTTCCTGTTAGTCGCCAGTTGTGTGTTGATCCACGGATTCGGCATGCTTTGGGGAATGAAGCGCATGGTCAACATCTGGCCGAAAACAAACGGTACCGCCCATGCCTTTCAGATGGTTTGGATCCTCATCCGCGTGGTCTTCGGGCTGCTGCTCTTGCATCTCTTGCAAATCGGCGTGTGGGCGGCATTTTTCCGCTACAGGGGGTTTTTCCCGGATGTGGAAACCGCTTTCTATTACTCCGCCACCAGCTATTCCACCGTGGGTTATGGCGATGTCATTCCTCCGGACCACTGGCGTGTGTACGGCGCGATCGAGGCCGTCACCGGCATATTGATGTTCGGCTGGAGCACGGGTGTGCTGTTTTCGATCGTGAATCGCTTTCAGCGCCATCTCATCCCTTTTCCCGATCACAAGTCCGACGCGAACGCGGATTGAACAAGGGCGGTTTCAGCATATTGCCGGAAAACCAATCTTCCGCCTGCGCGTTCGGTCCCTGACGCGCTCTCGCTGGCAGTTGGAAAAGATTGGTTTTCGCACTGCGGCGATCAGGAGCAGGACAGTTTGTGGTTGTATCGACTGCCGAATTCGCGGATAAGCCGTGCCAACCATGAAAGTTTTAGTCGTAGGAAAAGGCGGTCGCGAACACGCGCTGGTTCGTGCTTTGGCGGAATCTCCCGCCCGGCCGGAAATGTATTGCTTCCCGGGCAGTGATGCGATTTTCACCATCGCCCAGCCGGTGCCCGTCAAGACGCTCCACGAGCTGATCGCCTGGATGAAGGAAAATGCCATCGATCTCTGCGTCGCGGGGGAGGAAAGCTACCTCGTGAAAGACGAAGGACTCGCGAATCTGTGCGAACAGGCGGTCATCCCGTGCTGGGGTCCGCACAAGCAGTCGGCGCAACTGGAGGCGAGCAAGGAATTTTCCAAGGCATTCCTTTTGCGCCACGGCATCCCCACGGCGCAGGCGACGGTGGTGGACACCCGCGAGGAAGCGTTGGCAGCCATTGCCGGGAAATACCCGACCGTGTTGAAATTCGATGGCCTCGCTGCGGGCAAGGGCGTGGCGGTTTGTCCCGATGAAGCGAGCGCGCAGGCGTTTTTGCAGGAGGTGCTGGTGCAGCGGCGCTTCGGTGACGGGCGTTTGTTGGTGGAGGATTGTCTCACCGGCCCGGAGGTCTCGATCTTCGCCGCCATCGTTGATGACCACTATCTGATTTTCACTCCCGCCCGCGATTACAAACGCGCGCTTGATGGCGACGAGGGACCGAACACCGGCGGCATGGGTGCCGTGGCCAGCCGGCAACTGATCAGCGCGGAAATGTTAGAAACGATTGAAAAGCAAATCGTCGAGCCGACGGTGCGTGGCCTGCGTTCGGAACATCTGCCCTATCGTGGGTTCCTCTACTTCGGCCTGATGCTCACGCCGGATGGTCCCAAGGTGATCGAATACAACTGCCGCTTCGGCGATCCCGAGTGCCAGGCGGTGATGCCGCTGGTGAAGGGCGATCTCGCACAATTCTGCCTCGATGGCGCGCGCGGTGTCCTACGCCCCGAACTCATCGATTTCTCCGAGGGCTGGAGTGTGGCGGTGATTTTGGCATCGTCGGGCTACCCGGAAATCTCGCGCAACGGCGATGAAATCTCAGGACTGGCGGAGGTGAGCGCGGCGCGCGTCTATCACGCCGGCACCAAGCAGCACAAGGACGGCATGTGGGTGACCCATGGCGGCCGTGTGCTCGCTGTGGTGGCCATGGCCGATACCCGCGAACAAGCGGCGGCATTGGCCCATCGCGAGGCTGCCAAGATCGACTTCCCCGGCTCGCAACGCCGCTCGGACATCGGCATCAAGAATTTCTAACATTTTCCGACATGAGCACCTCATTGACAGCCGAAGACATCGCCCACGCCATCGACTCGCTGGCCGCCCAAATCCGCGAGCGCCATCCGGAGCAGGCACTCACCATCATCGGCATCCGCAGCCGTGGCGATGAGGTGGCGGAGCGCCTGTGTACGCTGCTCGCCGTCGAGGACCGCGAGCTGAACTTCGGCACGCTGGACATTTCCCTGTACCGTGATGACTTCGAGCACCTGCGGGAAAACCCCAAGCTGCAGGGCAGTGACATCGACTGCGCCATCGATGACGCCACGGTCATTCTGGTGGACGATGTGCTGTTCACCGGTCGCACCATCCGCGCGGCATTGGATGCGCTTTCCGACTACGGACGCCCCGCCAAGGTGGAGTTGGCGGTATTGATCGATCGCGGCCACCGGGAAATGCCGATCCAGCCGGATTTCGTGGGGATTTCTCTCGCCACGGCGCGCCTTGATCATGTATGGGTTTCCTTAGAAGGCACCGATGGTGAAGACAAGGTGCTCGTCACGCCGCGTTCATGAGTTCCATTCCCCAGCGCAAGAAATCGCCGGAAGAGCTGGCCGCTCTTCGCGCTCAGGAATTGGCCTCACATCCCGCCTACCAGGCTCTTGCGCCAACCCCGGCCCCTGTCCCCGTGGCCGCGCCGCCACCCGCCGCCATCAGCGCGCCTCCGGAGCCTCCCGCCCGCACCCCGATCCCGGCTGCCACGCCTTCTCCCATTCCGGCACCCGCTCCCTCTGAGCAGGATACCCCCACGCGCTTGCGCAAAACGCCGCCCTTGAAACATGGCCACTTGCATGCCTTCGAGGGCCTTCGTCCCGCCGCTGCCGCCGAGGTCACCGCTGGCGCGCAAGGCACCCACGCCGCCCTGCCCCCACGCAAGCACGATGGCAGGGAACTCCAGGAAATGCGCCACCGTGGCATGATGCAAACGCGCCCACCCGTCCAGCAACTCATCCGCATGGAGCTCCACCCCGTCATGGCCGGCATCCTCTACATCATCGGCGTGGCGGTCATCGTACTCACCATCCGCTACTGGAGCGACGACGGCACACAACGCTACTACAGTCCCGGCATCGGCTGCGGCTCGCTGTTGCTGACCAGCCTCTACCTTTATCTCAAAAAACCCCGCGCCCGCCACCACGCCGCCATCCTTAGCGGCCTCTGCCTCCTGGTGCTGGGCTTTGTCATCCTTCTCACCCTGAAAAATCCCCATGCCCCGTAAGGACTTGCTAGACATTCATTCGCTGAGCACGGAAGAAATCACCGCTCTTCTCGATCAAGCCGCACCGTTCAAGGAGATCTTCACCCGCTCCGTGAAAAAAGTCCCCGCCCTCAAGGGCAAAGGCGTGCTGATGCTGTTCTACGAGCCCTCCACCCGCACCCACTCCTCCTTCGAGGTCGCCGCCAAGCGCCTGTCCGCCGATGTCACCAACTTCGACGTCCCCTCCTCCTCCATCACCAAGGGCGAGTCCGTGCGCGAAACCATCGAGACCCTCCAGGCCATGCGCACCGACTACATCATCGTGCGCCACAGCCGCTCCGGCCTGCCCGCCGCGATCGCAAAAATGACCAACGCCAGCGTCATCAATGCCGGGGATGGTGCCCACGCCCACCCCACCCAGGCCTTGCTCGATGCCTTCACGCTGCGCGAAATCCACCCCAACCTGCGCGGCAAAAAAGTCCTCATCATCGGCGATATCCTCCACAGCCGCGTCGCGCGCTCCACCACCGAAATTTTTCTCCGCCTCGGTGCCGAAGTCGCCTGGCTCGCCCCCGGTTCCCTTCTTCCCGCCTACCCGCCCGCCGGCGTCACCTGCTTCACCGACTACGACGCCGCCCTGCGCTGGAACCCCTGCGCCCTCTACCTCCTGCGCGTGCAAATGGAGCGCCAGGACGTCCAGTATTTCCCCAGTCTGCGCGAATACCACCGCGTCTATGGAGTCACCGAAGAACGCCTCAAACACATCGCCGCTGCCGGCATCCACATCATGCACCCCGGCCCGGTCAATCGCGGCGTGGAGCTCTGCGATGCCGTCATGGACTACCCCCTCTCCCTCATCAACCAGCAAGTGGAAAACGGCATAGCCGTGCGCATGTCCGTGCTCTACTCGCTGAAGCCGGAGAGCTGATCCACGGCTCGCGAGCTTTTTGATCGCAAAGCCCCGGTCCCCGTGCTACGTTGCGTCCACTCATGCGGCGTCTGTTCCGACCACTGTTTCTCGTCTTGCTGATCTTCCTCGGCCTGCCCATGCTTGCCGTGGTATCCTGCCAGCACAAGCTGATCTACTACCCGCGCCCCTACCCCCCTGCGCACGATGCACAGTGGACCAAACAAACGCAGGGGAAAATCCTGTCCTTCACCACCTCCGCCGGGCGGCAGCAGGCCTATTTCTTCCGCCCCCGTCCCGCCCAGCCACCCCAGCGCCTGTGGCTCGTCTGCGGCGGCAATGGTACCCTCGCCACCGAATGGTCCGTTTTCATGAAACACGAGGCGCCCCCCGAGGACGCCTACCTGCTCATCGACTACCCCGGCTACGGCCACAACGAAGGCTCCCCCAGCCCCGCAAAAATCCGCGAAACCCTCCGCCAAGCCGTGCCCCTCGCCACAAAGGAACTCGGCTGGAGCGATGCCGAGCTGCGCCAACGCACCCGCATCTTCGGCCACAGCCTGGGCTGCGCCGTCGCCCTCATCGGCGCGGAGGAGTTTTCCCTCCGGCGCGGCGTGCTGCTCGCCCCCTTCACCAGCACCATGGACATGGCCCGCGAAATCACCGGCATGAACATCGGCTTCCTCGTCACCCATCGCTTCGATAACCATAAAATCCTCTCCCAGCTCTCACACTTGCCCGACACCCACATCGAGCTGCTCCACGGCCTTACCGATGGCGTCATCCCCGCCACCATGTCGCGCCAACTCCACGCCATTTCCCCCTCCCGCTTCCCCCTCTCGCTGCGCGAACAATGCGGCCACAACGACTGGCAGGACACCCAGGTGCCCACCATCGTTCAGGCCATGAACGCCGTGCAATGACGCCATGAACCACACCCCATCCCCAGTTCTCATCACAGGAGGCGCCGGCTTCATCGGCTCCAATCTCATCATGCACCTGCTGGATGCCACCGATTGGCACATCATCCACCTCGATGCCCTCACCTACGCCGGAAACCTCGATGGCTGGGGCCACTACCGCCATCACCCGCGTCACCACTTCGTCCACGGCTCCGTCACCGATGCCCCGCTGCTCCAGCATCTGTTCCGGCAGCACCAACCCCAGGCCGTCATGCACCTCGCCGCGGAATCTCACGTGGACCGCTCCATCGATGGCCCCGCCGTTTTCGTGCAAACCAACGTCGTCGGCACCGCAAATCTGCTGGAACAGGCACATCACTACTGGACCCACCTGCCGCCCGAGCGGAAACATGCCTTCCGCCTGCTGCATTTGTCCACGGATGAAGTACACGGCTCGCTCCTGCCGCACGATCCCCCCTTCACCGAGAGCACCAGCTACGCCCCGCGCTCCCCCTACTCCGCCACCAAGGCCGCGGCCGATCACCTCGTGCGCGCCTGGCACCACACTTACGGCTTTCCCGGCATCGTCGCCAATGCCTCCAACAACTACGGCCCGCGCCAGTTTCCGGAAAAACTCATCCCCCTCGCCATCCTCAACATGCTGCGCGGCACACCCATCCCTCTCTACGGCGATGGCTCGCAGATCCGCGATTGGCTCCACGTGCACGACCACGCCCGCGCCCTGGTCGATATCCTCGAACGCGGCACCATCGGCCACAGCTACATCATCGGCACCGGCCGGGAAACCACCAACCGCGCCCTGCTCCACCTCCTCTGCTCGCTCATGGATGAAATCCACCCGCGTGCCGATGGCCTGGCGCATGAAACCTCCATCCACCCCGTGACCGACCGCCCCGGCCACGATCACCGCTACGCCATCGATGCCAGCCATTTGCGCAGCACCCTCGGCTGGCAACCGCGTTACGAGCTCACCCAAGGCCTGCGCGACACCATCGCGTGGTACCTCGACCATCCCGATTGGTGGCAGTCCATCCTCGATCACCGCTACGCCATGCAACGCCTCGGCCGCCTGCCGTAAGGCCCGTGCCAGCCCACGGCTCAAGCCTCACGCCCCGCCAGATACTCGCGCACGCTGTTTCCCTTCATGACAAACAGTACCACCGCCGGATAGAGGAACGTGACCAAAACACCGAACACCTGCGAATACTGCATCACCGGTCCCATCACCGCGCTCATGCTGCCGGGCATGCCCTGATACATCGTGTCCGCCAACCGTTTCGTGGCCGGAATCACGTGACTGAAGGTGTACACCAGCGCCGCCAGCTTGAAGGCGATCGAGGCCCAGGCATAGCGGACCGACATCACCCGCCCGCTCTCGCGGCTTTTCAACAAGCCGATCCCCGCGAGGATCAACATCACCGTCAGCACCACGTTGAACGCCAGCGACGCATAGGTGTAAGGCCCCAGTGCCGTGAGATACTCGCTCACCGCCTTTTCCAGCCCGGCGTTCGTTGGCCTGCCCGGCATGCTGGTAGCGCCCAGGCCCTTCGCCATGCCCCCGAGAAACAAGGTGCCCAGCAAACCTGCCAGAATCATGAAAAGCCCATACGCCGCCACCACCAGATGCATGATGCCAAACACCTTGATCGCCCCCGGCTCAGGTGCCGCCGGCATATCGAACACGGGTGGCGGCTGAGGCATCCCCTGCATCTGCGGCGTCTCATAGGGCGAGGGTGTTTGCATACCAGCCATCTAACCCACACCCCCTCCCCCTGACAACCACAATGCCCCGAAAAGACAGGAGCGCGGACTTCAGTCCGCTTCAGGAGACAGGAGACAGGAGACAGAAGACAGAGATCGGATGTCAGAGGCCAGAGGTCAGAGGTCATTCTCCGAAGAGCCCGGCGCAGGAAGCCACCAAAAACCCATCACACCGCTGCGTCCAAGGCCAACATGGTTATCACAACTGTTAGATAAATAACAAAATACGATCAAGATATCCAATCCACAAAGCGATCAAAACAACATGCGCAACCTGTTGAAAATGAACAACTTGCAGAGATCAAGAAAATCCCGTTGCCATTGTTTGCAGATGTGATATCAACTCAGGCCGAACTAATTGAACTGATAGGCAAAGAATCGAAGACCAAAGATGTTCGGCAATTCCAAACCCAAGAAACAACCGATCCAGACCCCAATCGGTGACGGGGTCTCTTCGCCGGACTCAAAGCATGGCGAACTGATCGAGGTTCGTCGCTACCACCGTGGCGCCGTCATAGACTTTTGGTGGCATCCATCGCTGCCTTTAGCACAGCAAGTTCCCGAGGTTGCAGCGGCCATCCAGACTTACATCGACAGCGCCTTGGACATGATCGAAGCGGACGAGGAGTTCCGGAAGGACGTCATCGAGAATGGCGGGGTCTACCCAATGAGCGTCTATTGGGGTCGAGACGATTGCGATTTCGCCATCTCGTTTGCCTATGCGGGCTGGGACGATGGCATACTGCGATTTTTCTATCGTGATGGGACGATCGTTGATACCGATGTCAGCGACTAGCTTACATTCCAGGTAATGAAGATGCCTATCAAGATTAGATGAGAAGGCAGTGACTGGCGGCGCGTGAGCGCTGTGCTAGAATCT
>ERZ1066127.262-NODE-262-length-32608-cov-11.876509_pt1 | contig 32608 bp, 27 predicted proteins | sample MGYA00382774_ERZ1066127 | MGnify/ENA primary metagenome ERZ1066127 (study PRJEB33369, sample SAMEA5778357) | biofilm metagenome | biome: Industrial cooling water; feature: Water cooling tower basin; material: Biofilm | place: United Arab Emirates | collected...
GTCATATTGGTTGATAGGTTGGAAATGTTTTACCGTTTGATCATGAGGTGTTCGAGAACCGGGCCGAGCAGCGCGACGGGGAGGAAGGTCAGCGCGCCGAGAAAGAGGATGACCGCGAAGGTGACGAATCCGAATGTGGGGGTATCGGTACTGAGCGTGCCGGAGGATTCGGCGACTTTCGGTTTCATGGCAAGCGAACCGGCGATGGCTAACGGGATGATGATGGGAAGATAGCGACCTAACAACATGACGATGCCGGTGGCGATGTTCCATGGGGTGGTGGCGTCACCGAGGCCTTCGAGTCCGGAACCGTTGTTGGCAGCGGCGGAGGAAAATTCGTAGAGGATTTCCGAAAAGCCACGGGGACCCGGGTTGGCGATGGTTTCCGAGCCCAGTGAGGTGGCGGCGAACAGGGCGGTTCCACCAAGGATCAACAGCGGATGGAGCAGGAACGCGGCGGCGGCGAGCGCCATCTCGCGGGCTTCGATTTTTTTCCCGAGATATTCCGGAGTTCGACCCACCATGAGTCCTGCGATGAAGATGGCGATGATCATGAACAGGAAGAAGTTGATGAATCCCACGCCGACACCGCCAAAGGTGGCGTTGAGCCACATGCCGGAGAATGGCGCGAGAAGAGACAGAGGATTGAAGGAGCCGTGCATGGCACCGACCGAACCATTGGATGTGCAGGTCGTAAGCACACTCCACAGAGGGCCGGTGGTGGCACCGAAGCGGAGTTCCTTGCCTTCGAGGTTCGGGCTTTCCGCGATGGGAAGTTGGGCGAACGCGGCGGTGGGTGCGGATTCACCGGTGACGGCGATACCGATTTTCAGAACGAGGAACGCGGCCATCACGGAGGCGATGACAAAGGCGTGGCGTGGACGACCCACGATACTGCCGTAAACCCAAACGCAGGCCATGGGGATGATCGGTATGGCGAGCAAAGAGATGAAGTTGGAAACGATGCCTGCCCCCTCAAACGGGTGCGTGCTGTTCGGGCCAAAGAACCCACCACCATTGGTGCCCAGTTGCTTGATGGCGAGGAATGCGGCGACGGGGCCACGGGCAATCGTTCGGGAAACTCCTTCCAGGGTTGTCACGGTTGCGGCGCCTTCGAGCGTCATCGGGATGGCGGCGATAATGTAAATTCCTGCGAACAAAGCTGCGAGCGGAATGAGAAACAGCAGGGTGATCCGCGCGAGGTCGCGGCTGAAACTACCCATGTCTTTTCTGCCGGCAAGGCCGCGTGATAGAGCGAAAAATGCTGCGATGCCCGTCGCGGCGGAAGTGAACTGGAGGAACATCAGCGTGAGCTGTGAGAGGTAGCTGTAGGTTGCTTCGCCGGAGTAATGTTGCAGGTTCGTATTGGTGACGAAAGATACCGTGGTGTTGAAAACCAGGGAGGTTGCCACAGGTCCCTGCGCGTCCGGGTTGAGGGGCAGATGCTGCTGGTTGGAGAGTATGATCCATGTGGCTGCGAATAGAATCGCGTTGAAGCCGAGGAGATGTAGAAAGTAGCGTTTCCAGGAACCTCCAGTGAGGACGGATTTCCCGAGGAGCATTTTCAGTAACCGGTCGATGCGGTTGTTTTCCAGAGGAGCCTCAACGACGCGGAACAGCCAGCGCGAGAGCGGCCAGGAAACGCCGAGAGCGATAACGAGAAAGGCGAGTGACAGGATGAATGGATTCATGGTTTCTAGTTGTTAGATTTTCAGACGAGGTGGATGGCGGCGAGTGTGATGTCGATGAGTTTGATGCAGGGAAACGGCACGATGATCCCGCCGAGGCCGTAGATGAGCATGTTGCGCCGCAGCAGAGAGGCGGCGTCCATGGGCCGATACGCCACGCCTTTGAGCGCCAACGGGATGAGGGCGACAATGATGAGGGCGTTGAAAATCACCGCGCTGAGAATGGCGGATTGCCATGAGTGGAGTTGCATTACATTGAGCGATGCAAGCGGACCGTTGGCGCTGCCCGCGGTTGCGGCAAGACCGATGAAGAGCGCGGGCAGGATGGCGAAATATTTCGCAACGTCGTTGGCGAGTGAAAATGTTGTGAGAGAGCCGCGGGTCATGAGGAGCTGCTTGCCGATCTCGATGATGTCGATGAGCTTGGTGGGATCGGAATCGAGATCAACCATGTTGCCCGCCTCGCGGGCGGCCTGGGTTCCGGTGTTCATGGCGACGCCGACATCGGCCTGGGCGAGTGCGGGCGCGTCGTTGGTGCCGTCGCCGGTCATGGCGACGAGGTGACCAGCTTCCTGCTCGGCCTTGATCCGGCGCATTTTATCCTCGGGTGTGGCCTCGGCCATGAAATCATCCACGCCCGCCTCGGCGGCGATGGCGGCAGCGGTGCGCGGGTTGTCGCCCGTGATCATCACGGTGCGGATGCCCATTTCGCGGAGTTTGGCGAAGCGTTCCCGAATGCCGCCTTTGACAATGTCTTTCAGGAAAATCGTCCCCATGACACGTGTGCCATCGACGACGACGAGCGGAGTGCCGCCTTTGCTGGAAATTTGATTCACGTCGTGGCTGACCTTTTCCGGCATGCTGCCACCGCGGGCTTCGATGTATCGTTTCACTGCTTCGGCTGCACCTTTGCGGATCGCGCGGGTTTCGCCATTTGAAACGAGGTCCACACCACTCATGCGGGTTTCGGCAGTGAAAGGAACGAAAACAGCATGCCGCTCCGCGAGTTCGCGTCCGCGAATATCGAAAAGTTGTTTCGCCAATACGACGACGGATCGGCCTTCCGGAGTTTCATCGGCAAGTGACGAGAGCTGGGCGGCTTCGGCGAGATCGCGGGCATCCACTCCGGGTGCGGCGATGAATTCGCTGGCCTGGCGGTTTCCCAGAGTGATGGTTCCGGTTTTATCTAACAACAACACATCGACATCGCCCGCCGCCTCCACCGCGCGTCCGGAGGTGGCGAGCACATTGTGGCGGGTCAGCCGGTCGATGCCGGAGATGCCGATGGCACTCACCAGTCCGCCGATGGTGGTGGGGATTAGGCAAACGAGCAGCGCGACCAAACTGCTGAAGCCCGGTGTTTCCGCACCGAGGAATTTCGTGAAGGCCGGCAAGGTAAAGGTCACCAGAAGGAAAATCAGGGTCAGGGAAACCAGCAGTACGCCGAGAGCCTTTTCGTTGGGGGTTTTCTGGCGCTCACTGCCTTCGACCAGCGAGATCATGCGATCGAGAAAGGAATGGCCCGGCTCGCAGGTTACTTTGATCACGATGCGATCGGAGAGAACGCGTGTGCCACCTGTGACAGCGGAACGGTCGCCGCCCGACTCGCGGATCACGGGCGCGGACTCGCCTGTGATCGCGGATTCGTCTACCGAGGCAATGCCCTCGATGATTTCGCCGTCGGAGGGAATGGCGTCTCCTGCTTCGCAGACTACGAGATCGCCGGGGCGCAGGTCGCTGGCGGATACGGAGGTTTCCTGTTTGCCATCCCACTTACGTGCGGGAGTGGTGACCCGCATAGAGCGCAAGGCATCGGCTTGCGCCTTGCCACGGGATTCCGCCAATGCTTCCGCGAAATTGGCAAACAGCACCGTGAACCACAGCCAGACGACCAATTGGATTTCAAAAAGGTTTGCCGAGCGGAACAGCAGGATCGAGCACACGATGCTGCCGAGATACACAGTGAACATCACGGGATTCTGGCATTGAACGCGGGGATCGAGTTTCCGAAGGCTGGGAACCAGCGCACCTTTGAGGAGGTGTGGATCAAGGAGTGAGGAACGTGGTTTCATGTCGCAAAAATGATGCCACATTCCACAGGGTCAGGTTGCTAAACGAACGGAGTTTGGCGCTAAGATTGCGCTAAGTCAGGTTTCAATCCCTATCCTTCCCTTTCAAAGTTTCTTCGATTGATTTTCTGGTGTGTGTGACCATGACCAACATCAGTGCATGGTGATGAGGAAGACACCAGATAGATATCATTCCTCGATGAACACATCGATCTGCTGGCCCACATAGACGCGGAATTTTTCCGGCGGGGTGAAAGAGAACACCACCTGCAAGACCCGGGTATCCACGCGCTCGGTGCTGGCACCGGTGAGGCTGGTTTTCGGCACCACGTAGGGCTCAATGTATTCGAGCTTGAGCTCGATGGGCTGATCGCGATCGCCCTTGATGTGAGCGACGGCTTTTTGTCCCGCACGAATGCGCACGGCATTTTGCTCGTCCACGTCCACACGTGCTTGCAAGCGATCCGTACGACCAAAAAGCAATGCCGGATTTTTCGCATCGGTGCTGGCCCACTCCCCCGCCCGCACATTGAGCTGGAGCACCGTTCCATCGCGTGGAGCGGTGACAGTGTAGCGCGTGATCAACAGCTCCACACTGCGCTTCGTCGCCTCCGCCGCTTGCAGCTCGGCCTGGGCGGAGAGCACTTGTGCCTCGGCGACTTGCAGTTGGTCTTTCGCCGTCTGCCATTCCTGCTCGATGATCGCACGCTTGTCATCCACGCGGTCCAGACGATCGAACACCGAACGCGCCGTGGTGCGCTGCGCTTCCGCCACTTGCACCGCCGCCCGGGCACGCAGGATTTGCGCCTCCGCTGTCATCAACTGCGCTTCGATCTCGCGGTGATCGATCACAAACAGAACCTCGCCCTTTTTCACTTGCTGGCCTATCGCCACCGGCACATCGGACACCAGACCTGCCATCGGCGCGGCAATGATGACATTTTCCTCAAATGACTCCACGATCCCGTTCGCGGCGATCATCTGATCATAGGGCCTCTCGGGTGGCGCTTGCGGCGGAGCTAATGGAATCGGCGACTCCGCGGACTTGATCTTGTTGCTGACCGTGAAAATTCCATACAACCCGGCAAGGGCGACGATGAAGGTCAGGTAGCGCAGAAAAGTGAGAACAATTTGCATGAGCGTGGCTGGTTAACGGTGGTGGTCAAAATCAAATTCGGCAGTGGGCACGGACTCGACGATGCGGCCGTCATTCATCGTGGCGATGCGATCGGAGTAGCGCAAAATGCGATGATCGTGCGTGACGACGATGGCGCAGCGACCGGGCTGCCGCATCAGGTCACGGAACAGCTCCATGACACGCTGGCCGTTTTCGGCATCGAGCGCGGCCGTCGGTTCATCGCAAATGATGAGTCGCGGATTGTGCACCAGCGCGCGGGCAATGGCGACGCGTTGTTGTTGACCGCCGGAGAGCTGGTTCGGCCGCTTTTTCATGTGGTCGGCGAGGCCTACCTGCTCTAACGATTTCCGCGCATGCGGCAGGGCCTTCGAGAGGCTCATGCCCTGGATCAGCAGCGGCACGGCGGCATTTTCCTCACAAGTGATCGTCGGGATCAGATTGAACTGCTGGAAAATGAAGCCCACATTCATCGCGCGAAAGCGGGTGATGGCGGACTTTCTCATCTTGTGCAGCGGTTCCCCCAGGACCATCAGTTCCCCACCATCGGGCGTGAGAGTCCCGGCCAGAATGCTGATGAGAGTGGTTTTCCCACAACCGGAAGGCCCGAGCAGCATCAGGATCTCGGACTCGTGCGCATCGATGTCGATGCCGTGCAAGACCTGGATTTTCGCATTCCCCGCACCAAAACTCTTGGTGATGGAACGAGCACTGGCGGCGATGACAGGTGTGGACATAACAGCAAACAATCAACCACGGAACACCACGGCGGCATCGAGCAAACTCACCCGCAGGATGCCCAACAACGACGCCAACGAACAAATCACCACGATCACTCCCAGCACGGCAAAAGGAATCACATCCGGCATGAAAAACGGCGGCTGCTTGTTACCGATCGCCCATAGTCCAAAACCCGAAGCGAGAGCCAGGCCGATACCATAACCCACCAATCCCACCACCGTCACTTGCGAGAGCAACATCAGACAGAGTTTGAGATTGGAGGCCCCCATCGCCTTGAGCGCGCCGTAGTGCTTCAGATTATCCAACACAAACAGATAGAATGTCTGGCACGAAATGGCCACGCCTACGATCAAGCCCACCAGCACGGTGGTGCCGAAGGAGATCGGGATGCCGGTGTTTTTCACATACCAGAACATCGTCGCGGTGTTGAACTCACGGTCAGAAGATTGGAAACTGCCATTCGTGAATGCCTTGAGCCCCGTGCTGGTTTCGATGCTCGCCGCCACCGATTCCCCATCGCGCCCGGCGATGGGCTGCACCAGAATCGCGGAGAGCATTTTCCGCTGCGGCGGTGCATAACTCAGCGCCCGCTCGTAGGTGGTCCAAATGAAGGGCCCGCCGGTGAAAGAGCGCATCGCCTGGCAAATGCCGACGATGCGGGCTTCCTGGTCATTGATCTCAAACACATCCCCCATTTTCAGCGGCGTCTTGGGATCCGGGGAAAGGCGCTCGAGTGCGAGGTCATCCACGATCACCGCGTTCGGCTGACGCAGCGCCTGGATGCTGCCTTCGATCATGCGCTGCGGCGCTCCGGCAAAGGTCGTGGAATCAATGCCTAACAACTGCACCACCGTCAGGCTGCCGTTTTCCAGGCGCACATTCTGCACCCCGGAATACAGTGGCATGGCCCACTCCACCCCCTCACAACTGCGGACGCGGCCGAGGTCCGTATCGCGCATGGCGATGGTTTGATTCACCTGCCGCACCTCCGTTTCCACCACCCAGATGGGCGCGGGGGCGTTTTTCAAAATCGCGGTGGTCCAGCGCATCAAGCCGCAAAACACCGAACTCTGCTGCGTCATCAAAAACGTGGCGAACATTACGCCAAACACCAGCATCAGATACTTGGCGGAATCGCCAAAAAGCATTTTCAGGGCAAGGCGGAACATCTCTCCGCCGAGTCTAGGCCAGTTCGGAGGGATTGCAAATCCCAAGACGGGAAATTCACACCAAACCCATCAGGGCCAGCACGTTGTAGGCTCCCCAGATGAAGGTCAACACGATGGCAACCATCAGCAATTTCGCGCAAATTTCGACTTGTGGACGTGTCATGGCGGGCACACTCAACGCGCAATCGCCCCGTTTGGCAAGCGGGAAATGTGGCAATTTTCCTTCGCGGAGGAGACAAGGAGAAATCCATGCGGACATCCAGCGGTGGGTCATCCAGCCTCTCGCAAAGCGATGATAAATCGCCTGAGGCGGAAGAATTTTCGCGCATCAGAACCCGAGCAGTGCGATGCGATAGATGCCGCACTGATGCGAGGAGGGCATGGGGAAAGAGAGGGAACTTTGGGCCTGGGACGCGAGCACGGGGGCATGGCTGGTGTTGACCCAGGTTTGATTTTGCAAGATTTGCAACTGATAGCTGCGACCGATGATGCTGTCCCAAGTGATGGTGAGTTGATTCGACGAGGGGGATTTTCGCATGGTGCTGCCGAAACGCTCGATGACGAGACGGATCTCCTGATGGAAGGTATCCGAGACATGGACGTTTCCATACGGATCACAGACGGCGGAGACCGGACCCGCCAGTGCCATTGGAGCATCACTGGGCGCGGCATTCGCCTGACCGGCGAAGAGGGAAACGTGGCCATCGGCGCGGAGGCGATAGACGGCATTCGCAAAGGAGTCGCAGATGATGAAGCCCCCCTGCGGATGCGGTGTGATATCACTTGGCTCACAAAAACGTGCCAGCAAGCGCGGTCCCGGTTTGCTGGCAGCCTCGTCCGGATGACCGGCGTAGGTGGAAACCACCGCCTGCGGAGTCATCATGCGGATGGTATGGTTCATGGAGTCCGCGATGTAGAGATTGCCATCATTGCCCACGCAAAGTCCGGTAGGCGAGGAAAATGTGGCGTTGGCACCGGTGCCATCGGCGCTGCCCCATTCGTTCACTTTGCCCGCGAGGGTGGTGGTGGTGCCGTCGAGATTGACGCGGCGGATGAGCTGGTGGCCGGTATCGCTGACGTAGAGAAATCCGCTGGAGTGATAGGCGATGCCGCCGGGACTTTCGAAACGGGCGGCGCTGCCTTTGCCATCGAGACTGGTGGGGACGGTCGTGATGGCGCTGTAGGAGGCATCGATGTCATCGGCACTGCCGAGTGCTCCCGCGACGGTGGTGACGGCACCGGCACTGGTGATTTTACGAATGCAGTGATTTCCGGTATCGGCCACATAGAGAGAGCCATCGGGCGCGACGGTGATGTCAGACGGAAAATGGAAACGCGCGTTCACTCCGGTGCCATTGGCAGCGCCTGCGGTGCCTGCCAGACCGGCGATGGTGGTGACGATGCCGCCCGGCGCGATCTTGCGAATGACGTGATTGCGCGCATCGCACACGAAGAGATTTCCCTGGGCATCGCGGGCGAGGCCGGTGGGATCGCTGAAACGTGCGGCCGTGCCGATGCCATCGAGATGCCCGTCTTGGTTCTGCGCGCCGGAGACCGGAGCGATGGCATCCGCCCCCTCAGCAGAAGTGAGGAACAGGGCAGCGATGATGATGGGCACGATCGTTTTCATCGTCCGGTTTCTTGCGGTGCGCGGCGTTTGCGAAGGCGTCCGGTTTGAGCGTAGGGCTCTTGATCCGGGGCGGGTGGGGTGAAATTTTCGTTAGGGATGTATTCCTTGCCATGGAGGTTGGTGAGCTTGCCATCGTCGGTGGTTTTCACATCGGCCACGCGATAGGTGTCACCGCCGGGTTTCTGGAAAAAGGCTTTCATTTCATCGAGGTGGAAGGGCCGTGAGCCGCGACGACCGAAGACCACGGTCTGGTTGCCGCTTTCATCGACGACGCGGTCGCGGTCCAGTCCGCGCGAGACGGCGACGGCAGGGGCCGTGGTGGGATAGGTAGCGATGAGTTTCGGCTCGGGCTTGGGCGAGAAACCCATGTGACCGGGAACGTTTTCCGGGGAGATCATCTGCACGATGCGCAGGCCGTTGCGGCCATCGGCGATGTGGGCAAACATCGAGGCATTCACCGAGCCGATCTGCACATCGCGCGCATCGTTGATTTTGCCACCGGCGGTAAAGTCGCTGAGTTGATGAGGCTTGGCGGGATTTTTGATATCGATGATGGCAAGCCCCCGCGAACCATTGGCAACGTAAAGATACGTGCGCGCGGCATAAAGGCCGTTGGCTTCAGCGAGGGCGACGCTGGCTCCGGCGATGGGCTTGGGTTGAGCGGGTTGGAAAATGTCGAGGACTTTCACGCCCTCGGCATCGGTGACAAAAGCGTATTGCCACTGGATCGTGACCTGGCGCGCGCCCTTGAGGAAAGGACCGCTGTACGCTCCGGCAAGGGTAGGTTGCTCCGGGTCTGACGCATCAATGACAGCAAGGCCCTGCGCGGTGGTGATGTAGAGCCATTGCCCCGCCATCCATGCATGACGCGCCCCATTCAAGACTCCGTTAGGATTGAGCGATGCGGCCCTGCGGATGAAATTGTTCGCGGGGTTGCCATCGAGCAAGGTGGAGACATCGGCGACGATGAGCCCCTCCTGCAAGTCGGTGACGAAGGCATAACCGTGATAACCCGCAATGGGCTGCTCTTCATTGGCCGGCAGGCGTTTGCGCTTCGGATCATTGATCAGCGTGCTGGGCAGCGTGATCGATGTGGCATGCGGTGACTTCAGGAATGTTTTCTGCCCGAGTGCGGAGGTGGGCGTGGTGACGATGCGTTCGGAAAAATTCTTATTGTCGATGTTGGCGACATCGATGACGCCGAAGCCGTCTTTGCCCAACGCGGCGTAGAGATATTCACCACGCAGTTGCAGGTCTAACACATTGCCACCCATCGCGGGGTGATGGTGGGCGACATGCAATTCCGAATTTCGGGAAAGATGATGTTCGTAAAAATCAGGGTATGCGTATTTGTGCAGATGGCTGCCGAGAGCGGCCTGTGGCTCGGTGCGCTCGGTCCACACCACGGCGTCGAGGCCTATTCCGCTGGTGCCAACGTAGGCGAATCTGCCGAAAAAGTTGACCGTGCCAGTGCCGAATCCTAACAACTGGGTCATGATGGCGTTGTTGTCCAAGTCCTCGGAAAGGTGGCAATCGGTGCAGTTCTTGGTGGTGCCCACGCCGCTGGTGGTGTGGGCGAAATGGGGATTGAAGGCCTGGCCTGAGTAGCCCTCCGCGGCGACCGTTTGTTGCTGGGTGTAGAACCACTCGCGATTCGGCCCTTGTGACCCGACGACCATCGCGCTGGAAGAGCGGATGACGGCGAGGCGGTTGCCCTTCACGGTGCTGTCCTTGCCGAGCATGAAGACATCGTCGCGCACGACCTGGGGGTTGTAAGAGCTGAAATTTCGTGAAGTGGTGCCCTCGAATTTGTTGCCGGCCATTTTGTAGTTCGCCTCCATGGGAATGTGGCAGCCGAAGCAACTGGTGGCCCATGAGGTATGGCAGGTCTGGCAATCCATGTTCTCATTGCTGTGCGCGAGCTGCTTCGCGCAGGCCTTGGGATCATGCGGCACGGCCCCCCAGGTTTTGCCATCGCGCTTGAGGGTCTTGGCATAGGCGCTCATGATGTTGTAGTGGTCGGAACGGGGATCGACGGTATCGATGGTTTGCGGCACCTCCCATTTGCGATTGGGGTCCATGGCGGATTGTTGGAACAGGCGCTTGCCATCGACGCTCCACGTAAAGCGCGGGCCGAAGGGGGTATTGCTCTCACGCAAGTCGATGGGCTTGGTGCTGCCATCCTTTTGCAGTGTGCCGCCCTTCCCTGAGGTGAAGAGTGTGGGGCGGGCATTCACGGTGCCGTGGCAGTCGATGCACATGATTGCCGTGGCGGCGCGTGGCTCAACATAGAGCAGGCCATTGCCATGGGCGTCGTTGAGGAAGTGGCAATCCACACACTGCATGCCCAGGGCGAGGTGGACGTCCTTCAAGTGAACGGCCTTGCGGAATTTCTCCTTGTCGTCTTGAGCGATTTTCTCGCCCTTGAGTGTGAGCAGATGACCTTCGCGGTCTTTCTTGAACACCGCGCGGAACATCCAGCCGTGGCCATGGTAGTCGGCGAACTGGGTGTTCTTGAGCTTGGGGTTGAGCTCAGCGGATTTTTCGAGAAAATTCACATCGCCCCACAATCCGCGGGCGGCGGCAGCTTCCGGATTGCGACGCAAGGACTGCGCCATTTCCTCATCGGTGGGGTACTTTTGCCGCGTGGGATACATGTGCTCCGCGTCCGATTCCTGATCCCACCAGGTGTAGCCGAGGTAGGGATTCACAAAGAGATTTCCCTGGTGCATGTGGCAGGTCATGCACTGGCTGGAGGGAATGCTACGGGTGAATTTGTGCGCGATGGGATGGCCTTTTTCCTTTTTGGAAATCATCGGATCGGGATTGAACGACAGGCCCTGGTTGCCATAGGCGCTGAACCAGCCGGAATTGGAGGGCGAGCGATCATTGGCATAGATGACGTGACAGGCGGTGCAGCCGCTGGAGCGGTAGTCGCCGGGCCTGTCGCTCGAGCCGAAGAAATCGAGCAAAGGATCGTGCAAGCGTGTTTTGTGCGCGCCTATGATGACGGGATCGACGCGGGAGAAAGTGCCCAGACCGCGTTCGCCGAGGCGACGCAGGGGACGGCCCGGCGCATCGAAGGGATCGGGATTGCCGAGTTCCGCGAGCCGGGTGCCCCCCTTTTCGAAGATGCGGAAGATGTTTCCCGGCTGCGTGATATTGAAGCGCGGCAGAGGATAGATGGCCGGCACGATGCCCATGCTTTTCTGCATCTCGGGCGTGACCTTGACGGGGCTCTGCAAGGCGAGCGGCGTTCCGTTCGCACCGTAGGCCTGGCCGAAAATCGAGTCCTTGGCGGGATAGGCGCCATTGTTATAGGCGGCGGCCCCCCACAGCATGGCACCGTGGCGCATCATGCTGTGATTCACGTGATCCACGGACTGCGCATGGCAGGTGCCACAGGTCTGCTTGGCCACGCGCAGGTCACCGGGATTGACGAACTTGATGAACTCCGCCGACTCGTGATTCAGCAACACGGTGCTGTCGCTGGGGTTGGCAGCGCTTTCAAAAAACACCGGATTCCGCGGCTGGGGATGGGCTTGCTTCATCGTCAGTCCGGGAGTGGAATCGCCGCCGTGGCAATCGGTGCAACCGAGGCGCACATGCGGACTATCGTGAGGATCATGGGCTTTTTCATGGCAATCCATGCAGCCCCGGCTTTTGGCCTGCATGGTGGCAAAGGTTTGGTCGATCAAGTTCGGCTTGGGGATCGCCACTTGCGGCGCGGGCGCGGGAGAAACGGCGATGGGTGGCCCGAACAAGCCGCCGCGCACGGGCTCCGCGGCATCCTGTGCGGAGATCGTGCCGATCATGAGGGCGGCGAAAAGTAGCATCAACGGAAAGAAAGTGTTCATGATCAGAAAGTGAGTGTGGCGGCGATGAAACCGCTGTAAAGGACATCGGGGACGTCTTGTGAGGAGATGGGCGTGAACCCACTGACGCCCGGCGAAGAAGTGCGATAGATATCCTCAAATCCCGCACCGGGCATGAACATGCCCAGACCTGCGAGGAAACGGACGTTGTCGGTGAGCAGAGGTCGGTATTCCACACCGAAGCTCAAATCCCAGCCCACCTCGCGAGCGATGTTTTCCGTAACGAGTGCCGTTTTGATGGCATCGGTCTGCATGAACATGAGATAGTTCAGGTTGGCGAATCCTTTGACCTTGGGCGTGAGGGTCCACTCCTCCCCCACCCCGGCGATGAAGATGCCGGGGTTGACAAAATTCGACTGCCCGAGAAATTTGTTAGAACTGAGATCAGGAATCAAACTGAGCCGCTGCTTCAGGGACACCGCGGTGCCGCCGAGGTTCATGCCCTGGCGGTTCCAGTAGCTGAAGGGCCCACCGATGAAGTTCGGGTTGTCCACGATGGCATCCCAGCCGGTGGCCTTGCCGTCCGTGGCATCGCCATCGCCCGAGCCATAGAAGAAGGAAATCTTATGGCGCATCCAATCCGTGTCCACGGAGAGTTCCAGCGCGGCCATCCATGCGCTGATGTCCACAGCACGGCCCGCGATGCCGTTGAGCTCATCGTGGCCGAAGACGTGATACAGCGAGTGGCTGACATTCGCGCGACCGATGTGACCCTCGCCATTGATGCCGATGTAGTAGGCATGCACATCGTGCGGAGCGATGCTGCCGACAGGCGACGGGCGGACGATATTTCCCGCGCTGTCATAGACCAAACCGCTGTCACTGCCCTGATCCCAGTTCGCGAGAAAAGCGAGTTGGACATTGTAGCCATCGACCATGAAGTCCTGATAATAAACATTCGCCACGAAGACGTTTTGATTGCGGTCATCCCAGGTGTTGAGTTCGGAAAAGGACTCCTTCTCGAACAGATCGAAAAACGCGATGTTGTATTGCAAACGGTTTTTCAGATAGTTGCCGAACAGCCGGTAGCCCCAGTTCGCATCGAAGAAAACGTGGCCGCGGAAGTCCGCATTGAAGATCTGCGTGCCCACCCGCATGGCGGCGAAATCGTAATTATCCGATAGATCCAGGAGGTGCGTCTCAAAGAAAAATTGCTGCAACGCGGTTTGATTCTCAAAACGCTCGGTCGCCCGGGTGCGATAGAAATTTCCATCGGCGGGGCGCAGCAGAGGATCGAGAAAAAGATCGATGTCGCCGGGTGAAATGAGGCCGGGATTCAGCCCGAAGTTGTTACCGGGCGGAGGGCTGGTATTCGCCCCCAGGCCGCGCGGATCCGGTGAGACGACCGTGGTTTCATAGCCGGAAATGTAGTTTGTGTTGAACACCGGCTGCATGCGGAACAGCCACTCCACCGGCTTGAAGGAGGTTTCCCCGCGAAAGATGTCGAGCGTGAAGCTGGTGTTGGTGACGATGACCTCCTGCCGGCCATCACCGTAGAACTCCGAACTGTTAGGCCGGGCGGTGCTGACACCGGAGGGGATGGGAATCTCGTGAAGTTCGACTTCGGTGATGTTTTGAAAGGTGAGCGAGGCGAAATATTCCTGGCCGAAGATGGGGATATCACCCTTGAGCTTGCTTTGATAGTAGGGATGCCAAAGATAGGGCGTGCGGCGAGCATAAGGTGTCTCGGCGAGGTGGGGATCCTCGTAGCGATTCCACACACCGGTGGGAATAAGGTAGCGGTTATCGACGGGTTCGGTATGGTCGGGATACTCGACATGGTCGCGGTGTCCGGCATGCCAGTGCTCGTAAATGCGTTCTTCGTAGCGCACGCCTTTGCGCGGCAGCAGCATAGCACCGGGGATTTCCGGCTCGTAAACATCATGCTCATGCTCGACCAGTTCGACCCGGTTTTCCCGACGTTTCACATCAGCACGCGGCAGATAGAGTTCCTTGGGAATCTCCGGGGAGAAAGGCGCGAGAGGAAACTGCGGCACACCCGCATCGCGTTGAAAAAAACGATCATCGCCGAGGCCGAGGTCGTCGCGGAAAAAACGGCCGAAACCCTGGGGCTTTTCCGGCTCCACAGTGGGAAGCAAAGTGCTCTCCGCGCCCCGCACCTCCGCCATGCCCGGATCCGGATTGAACTGCGAGGGGGGCAGCGGGGGCTCCTTGGTGATGATGGTTTCCTCACTCTTTTGCCACTCGGGTGGCAGTGGGGTGGGCAGCATCTCCACACCGGCATCCGGGGAAAAATCACGCGGACTCTCAGGCACGGCCCGCGCTGGGAGTTGTTGGGCGGTGAGACGATCGGGCCGCTCTTCGTCCGCGGAAAGATCCCACTCCGGAGTGCGGCGGTGCGGCGGATGATAGCAAGTCACAAGCAGCACACCCGCGCTACAGAGAGCGAGCCGCTTGCTGAACTTGAAGCATCGTTGCATCAGAGTGGTGGGATTTTTTTTCCGTATGCCTTCATGGTCCGCTGGCAAGGAGGGAGTCGAGTTTTCTCACAAAATTTTCCGCGATGTCGGCATCGAAACTTTTGGCCGGAGGAGCGGCTTTGAAGAGTTCATTGAGCGCCTGCTCGGGGAACGCGGCCTTTTCGCCAGCGGCGATCAGGGCCTGATTGAGGCGATCGAGAGCCAGGGCCAGGCGCTCGGCATAGTGACCGACCGCGCGCATGCGATGCTCCGCCGCCACGCTGGCGAAAGCGCCGATCTCAAAAGGCTTGCGATGGCGCAGCAGGGCTTGCAGTGATGCACGTGTCTGCGCATGGCTCATCGGTGCTGCGGACATTTTTTGCGCAAAGTCATCGGCCGCTTTGACCAGGTCTGTTTTTGCCTCCCGCGTCCAGCCCAAGCCGGTGGCACTCAGTAATTCCTGAATCGCCTCTATCTCCGCTTTGCGCTCCTCACCCGGCTCACGTAGCGCCTGCTCCACGCTATCGCGCAATGCCACATCCCCCGCCCATCCGGCTCCGGATCTAGCCACAGCAGCACGCAGCGCCTGCGCCTCACACTCCCTCAATGCCACCGCCTGCCCGACCAACCAGGTTTTCGCATGGGAAAAATCCGCGTCTTCGCGCCAGTGCTTCGGCTGTTCCACCAACAAGCCATCCAACTCAAAAATCAGAGGCGGGTGATTTGCTTTCATCAATGCATCGCTCAAGTTTTGATGACAAGCCACACAAGCATTAGCTCTCTGATACGCCGAGCCCAGCGGGCGCATGCCGAGTTTTTCCAAGGCCGCTCGCGGGTATTCCGGCCGGGTGTGGGAGAGCAACCAGTGCTCCGCGCCGCCGTGGCAATTGGCGCAGGAAAAGTCCTTGTCCGCGGACTTCTGGTCATAGCCGGGCATGAACAAGGAGGGCGGGACGTTTTTCATGGGCGCATGGCAGACCGTGCAACTCACCGCCGCCGACGCATCGGGAAGACCCATCTTTTGCGCCATGGCAGCGGACTGGCCATTCGTCAGCGTGGCGGGGGCATGCAGGTGTGGATCGGAGCGTTTCCAGAGATGGTAAGCTCCGCGATTCAATCCCGCACCGCCGTGGCAACCGCTGGTGGAGCAGGAGTCCGCGCCAAGCACACGTGATTCCCCGGTGGGCTCGCCCGTGGCCATCGCAGCGCCGCACAGCGTCAGCGAAAGCAAAGCCCATGGAAAACGGATACACATTTACGATACCTTGATGCAGAAACGGCTTTGATGCGTCAAGCGAATTTCACCTGAAGGTCAGGGAGTTTCATTTCATGAGATCGGCGGGATGTTTCCTCATCCGACGCCAGCGCCCGACTTGCCAAGCCGCACTAGAGAGGAGAGTCATGATCATGAGCGTGGCGTAGTGCATGCCGGGTGGGGGAGAATTCTTATCTTCCAATCCAAAGTTGATGCCACGATAGAATTGGATCGCTTCCGAGCCACTCGAATACTTGCGATTGAACCATTGCTTTAAGATGTTCGGTTTTCTCTTAGAAGAGAAATTCACCCAGCCATCGGCCGATTGCAGCAGATAGATGCCCGAAGCATGGGGCCTGAGAAACAATTCTGTGGAATTTCGCGTCGAATCCCGCCACGCCCAGGCGAAAAACACCAGGGTGAATAGCGTCAGCCAAAAGCTACGGCTACGGCACAAAAACGAAACGATGTACGGGGGCGAGATCACTCAGGTTGGTGTTGGCACAATAAGGGAAAAGCGCCGCCACACTTTCTAACAACAAGGGGATGCCGCTTGCGTGGAGTCACAGCAGGGCGCATCCATCGCGGGGTCGGGAGCTTGCGCGCCGAGACCCAGTTTTGTGAGCAGGTTGCGGTCTTTTTCCACGGCGGGATTCTTGGCGGTGAGCAGTTTGTCACCGTAGAAAATGGAATTGGCACCGGCGTAAAAGCACAAGGTTTGCGCTTCCTCGGTAAGCATGGTTCTGCCGGCGGAGAGGCGCACCTTGGCCTTGGGCACGGCGATGCGGGTGACAGCGATCATGCGCACGAGGTCGAGGGGATCAACCTGCTGGTTTTCCGCGAGGGGCGTGCCGGGCATGGGCATGAGGGCATTGATCGGAATAGATTCCGGCTGGGGATTGAAGCCGGAAATGACTTCCAACATTTTCAAGCGGTCCTCGATCGTTTCACCGAGCCCGAGAATGCCGCCACAGCAGACCGACATCCCGGCATCCTGGGCGTGGCGGATGGTGCGCAGACGGTCCTCGAAGGTGTGCGTGCTGACGATGTTCGGGTAATGCTCGGGAGAGGTATCGACGTTGTGATTGTAGGCGGTGACACCGGCTTTTTTGAGAGCCACGGCTTCCTCCGGACCCAGCTCACCAAGGGTGACGCACACTTCCATGCCGAGCGTGGCGACATCGCTGACGATATCGAGCACTTGTTCGAAGCGTTGCGTGCCCATGCGGACGCCGCGCCAGGCCGCGCCCATACAGAAGCGTGTGGAACCGGTGGCGCGAGCCTGCAGCGCGCGCTCCATCACGGCTTCCTTGGACATCAATCGCTCGACTTCCACGCCGGACTTGTAGCGGGCGGACTGAGCACAGTAGGAACAATCTTCCGAGCAGCCTCCGGTCTTGATCGATAGCAAGGTGCAGAGCTGCACTTCCTGCACGGGCCAGTGTTCCTTGTGAACGGCGCGGGAGCGATCGATGAGATCAAAAAGCGGAAGCTGATAGAGAGCGTGGAGTTGTTCGTAGGTCATGAGAAACGGAAGAGATAGGGATTAGCGGGCCCAACCACCGGAGACGGCGGGAAATTTGCCTTGCGACAGTGAGCGGTAGTCGGTCTTGCCACGGGCCCCTTCGAGCGGAACACCGAGTTTGGATTTCCAGAAAGCGGACATGCTTTCACCGGTGTGGCAGCCCCAGGATTTGCAGTAGGCATTGCGGGCGAAGACCGAGGAGCTGATGCGGCCGAGTTCACTCTCGTGGAGCCATTGGGTGGACGTGGCGATGATTTCCGTGCCGTAGTCGAGGCAGAAGCAATGTTTGTTCGAGTGGCCGAAGTAGTCGAAGGTCTGGATTTTGCCACGTCCGCGGGAGTTGAGCGCGCGGATCAGATCGTTGCCGGTATTGATCCAGATGAGCGAGGCACCGCGCTTGGCGGCCTGGCCGTTGATCATGCCGATGTAGTTCTGCTTGTCTTCGCGTCCGCGCATTTCATAAGCGGGGCGATAGACGATCCAGACGATGGGGGCGTCTTTACCATAGACCTGGCGGATCTCATCCATGCGCATGGTGCCACCGCGGATGAAATTCGCCCACCAGCGATCATGCTGATCCTCCGGCACACGGTAGTGTTCCCAGCGTTTCAACGAAGGACCTCCGGAGACGATGACGTGTTCCGCCGAAGCAATCGATTGCAGCAACACGAAGAAAAAGACAAGAAACGAGCGATTCATCCTGCCGCGAAACGTAAGGGACGATGGGGTGTTTGACAACGAAAAACAAGGTAAGGGTGTCGGGGCGCGAAGGGCATCGCGATTTTTTTGTCATTGCCAAGATCCCCCCCGCCTGTGGCAGGGTGGGCGCATGGAAGCACATGAGTGGCGGGTAAAAACATCGGAAGGCACGCGTTATTTTCGCGCCACCTATCATGCCGGGGCGTGGAAATTTCAAAAAACGCTCAAAACCGATCCTGACTGGGAGCAGATTCCACATCCGGATGCCGATCTGTGGTTGACCTTGCGGGACATCTTATGGCGTCGCTACCAGCGCAAGCGCGGCTCCTGGAGTATCATCGAGAAAATCGACAAGCTGCTGGAAAAGGACTTTGGCATCAAACCTGAGGGTGGGGATGAAGGATGAGACGGCGCAATGGCTGAGGGATGACGCCAGGCATTGCTGGCACCCGTTCACGGATCAGCGCGCCTGGTGCGGGGATGAGGCGGAGCGCCTGGTGCTGGTGCGCGGCGAAGGCGTGTGGTTGTGGGACTCCGAGAAGCGGCGATACTTTGACGGGAACTCGTCCATCTGGACGAACATCCACGGTCACTCGCATCCGCTGCTGAATGCCGCGCTGAAGAGACAGTTGGAACAGGTGGCGCACACCTCCTACCTGGGCTTTGCCAATCCACGCGCATCGGAGCTGGCAGCGCGCTTGTGCTCCTTCTTTCCCCACGATTCCCTGACGCGCGTGTTTTTTTCCGACGATGGCTCCACGGCGGTGGAGTGTGCGGTGAAAATGGCCTTGCAATATCGCATGCAGAGCGGTGAAGCGCAGCGCACGCGCCTGGTGGCCTTCGATCAAGCCTATCACGGCGACACGATGGGGGCGGCCTCGCTGGGAGGCGTCAGTCTTTTTTTTGAACGGTTCCGGAAATTCGGCATGCCGGTGACTTTTGTTAGGGATCTGGAGGAACTGCGTGCGCTGGATGCCACGGACATCGCCGCAGTGATCATCGAGCCGCTCATCCAAGGCGTGAATCAAATGCATCTGTGGCCAGAGGGCATGTTGCGCGCACTGCGCGCATGGTGCGATGACACGGGCGTGCATTTGATCCTCGATGAAGTCATGACGGGCTTCGGTCGCACGGGCACCATGTTCGCCTGTCAGCAGGAAGCCGTGGTGCCGGATTTCCTGTGCCTGGCCAAGGGCCTGACGGGCGGCTACATGCCCCTGGCAGCCACCATGACCACCGAGGCGATCTACCGCACCTTCGAGGGACCGGAAAGCGTTTTCTACTATGGTCATAGTTACACAGCCAATCCGTTAGGCTGTGCCGTGGCCTTGGCGAGTCTGGATGTTTTTGCCCGCGATCAGGTGCTGGAACAGATGCCGGAAAAGTCCGCGTTGTTTTCCGCTCTCTTGCGCCAGGCATTTCCGACCATGCCGCTGCGGATATGTGGCTTGATCGCCGGCATTGAAATGCGCCAGGCGAATGGACTCCCCCACCCTGCTGCGCAGCGCATGGGGGCACGGGCCTGCCTGGCAGCGAGAACATATGGTCTGCTGACGCGACCGATCCGCGACACGCTGGTGTTGATGCCGCCTCTGTGCAGCACAGAGGATGAACTCCGTTTCGCCATCGAGGCCCTGCGGCAAGCGGTGGATGACGTCCTGCATCCACGGAGCTGATCTCATCCGGAGCGCGCTTTCACACTTCGATCACCGGCATGGGCGGCGGCAGGGCATGATCAATTTCCTTCTGGAACATCTCCATCGCGGTTTTGGCGACCTGTGCGGTATCATAGTAGGCATAGCCTCCCACACCCACCGCACCGATCAGCGGCAGCCAGCGGGCCACTCCGCGGGCGATGCCTTTTTGCGTGAGCTTGATGCCGATTTTTTTTGCAGCGAGTTGCAGCGCCTGCTGGGTGGCTTGTTTGACCAGGTATCGATCACCCACCCGGACGACGAGATCGCGCACAGCCATGGCGGCACCGTGGCGGAAAATGCAATAAAGCATTTGGCTCTGCGACAGAGATGCTGTCTTGCCATAGAGGCCTGCCAGATCGGCCACCATTTGCCCCTGGATGCGCCATACGGTGAGAAGCTCGGGAATTATGGTCAACCAGCCCAATGGACCAGGTGGCAGAGCCAGCGCACCGGCGGCGGTGGCGGCTTTGGCCGCTGCGGTATTGGCAATCTGCCGGGCGCGGGCGGCCTTGTCATCGAGCGGGACCTCGCGGGTTTCCGGGATGCGACCGATCAACTCCAAGATCGCATCGGCAAAGCGGTTCGACACGTCCGCTGAGGGGGGCTGGCCTTCTTTCATGCGCGAATCGTAGCAGCATTTTGCATTTCCGCAACCATTCCGCATCCCGCGGATGAGGCGTTGCGGAAGAAACGTGCTCGACTTTTCACCCTGATGGCTCACACTCGACTTCTGACGTTAACACTATGAAAAGAAATACACTTGTTGCGACCCTTGCCCTGTCCTTTGCCACATTGACCTCCGCGTTTGCCGGTGGTGAGGGCTGGGTCACCGATTTCGAAGCTGCGAAAAAAACCGCGGCCGAAGGCAAAAAAGACCTGCTGCTCGATTTCACCGGCTCCGACTGGTGCGGTTGGTGCATCAAACTGAACGAAGAAGTTTTCTCCAAAGAGCCCTTCAAGGCGGGAACCAAAGACAAATTCGTAATGGTCGAGCTGGACTTTCCGCAAAAGAAAGAACTGGAAGCAAAACTCAAGGAGCAGAACGATGCCCTTCAGGAAAAATTCCAAATTCAAGGCTTCCCCACCATCATGCTCTGTGATGCCAGCGGCAAGCCCTATGCCAAGACCGGTTACCAAGCCGGAGGCCCAGAGAAATACGTGAAACACCTCGATGAGCTGCAGCAGATCCGGGTCAAGCGCGACGAAGCATTTGCCAAAGCAAATGCCGCCAAGACCGATGCCGAAAAAGCCGCTTGTCTGGTGGATGGACTGAAGCTGCTGGATGAGGAGTTGGTGGAAAGCAGCTACGGCGATGTGCTGGATCAAATCACGGCTCTCGACAAAGAGGACAGCACAGGATTTGTCAAAGCTCGCAAGGAAGCCGCTGCCAAAAAGAAAGCGGAACAAGATGCCATGGATAGCCTCCAGACCTTCATGGGCGGCACGGTGCAACCCATGATGCAGGCCAAGGAATACGACAAGGCCCTCGAAGCCGTAAAGACCTACATCAAGGACAATCCGAACACGCCCGATGATTACAAAATCGGCATGACTCTCAACATCGGCCTCGCAGGCCCCATGGAAAAAGGCGACGTCGCCGCCGCCCATGCGATGGTGGACAGCGTGGTCAAGGATTACCCGAACAGCCCTCTCGCCCAAAACGTTGACAAGGTGAAAGCAAGCATCAAAGGCCGCATCGAACAACAGAAGGCTGCCGGTGGCGCTGGTGAGTAAGATCTGCGATCCTCACATTCCCTAACAAAAAGCGCCATGGTTTCCCATGGCGCTTTTTCTTTACCCGATCTCACGCAATGTTCGTGAACACCGCCTGCACATCGTCATCGTCCTCGATCCGGTCGATGAGTTTTTCCACCTCCTCCAGTTGGTCCTCGGTGAGCTCCACAGGACTGCTCGCCACACGCCGCAGCTCGGCTTTTTTCACGGCGATGCCGAGTTGCTCGAAGGCCTGCGTGAGTGTGGAAAAACTCGAGTAATCGGCCAGCGCGGTGACCATGTCGTCATCCTCCACGAGTTCTTCCAATCCGGCATCGATCAATGCCAGTTCAATTTCCTCCAGGTCCATGCCCGGTGTGCGCTCGAACTCGACAGCGGCCTTGCGGGAAAACAAAAACTCCAGGGATCCGCTGGGCACCATCTGCCCGCCGTTTTTGTTGAAGTAGGTCTTGATGTTGGTCACCGAGCGGTTGGAATTATCCGTGGCACATTCCACAAAGATCAACACGCCATGCGGGCCCTTGCCCTCGTAGTTGACCTCCACGATGTCCTGCGCGTCCTTCGCGGATGCGCGCTTGATCGCCGCCTCAATGTTGTCCTTGGGAAGGTTCGCAGCCTTGGCGTTGGAAATCGCGAGACGGAGTTTGGCATTGGTCATCGGATCCGGTCCGCCATCCTTCGCCGCCATGGTGATCAGTTTTGCCATTTTCGGAAACACCTTGGACATCTTGTCCCAGCGTGCTTCTTTCGCCCGTCTTCTGCATTCAAATGCGCGTCCCATAGTGTTGAATTGGTTGAAAAAATCCGATCATGCGGCGCCTCGCGCCCTCGCCAGTAAAGCGGAAAATCCATCGACTACCAACCAAAGATTGCAAAAAAATGCCATCTTCTCAAGCATCGGCTGTCACATCCACCGCCACGATGATTTTCTGATTGCCCGCGCCCAAGGTCACGCCGCGCAGGGGACTCACATCGCTGAAGTCACGGCCCCAGGCCAAAGTCAAATGCCGCTGCGAGGGCATCTGATCGTTGGTGGGGTCCAGGTCCATCCAGCCCCACGCCTCACCACACCAGAGCGAGAGCCAGGCATGAGAGGCATCGGCTCCGATGAGTTTGGGCTGTCCCGGCGGCGGCAAGGTTTCCAGATACCCGCTGACATAGCGCGCCGGCAGCCCGATGCCGCGAAGACAGGCGATCATCACTTGTGCATAGTCTTGGCACACCCCGCGTTTTTTTTGCCACGACTCATGAATGGGAGTGGCGACATGGGTGGCATGCGGATCAAAGGTGAAGTCACTGGCTATACGATGATTCAGCTCCAATGCCGCATCCAGGATGGCACGACCGGGGGTGAAGCTGACCAGGGCGTAATCGCGCATCTCTGCCGATGGACAGATCAACGGTGAGTCGCAGCAGAACTCCGCCGCCATCGACGCATCCGACCACGAGGAAGCCAGACAAAGATCGCGGATGCCCTCCCACGCGGGCGTGGCCATGGGATCAATGACGACGTTAGCCACGTTTTTCACAAGGCAATGCGAAATCACTTCCAATCGATCATGCGAGCCCTCGATTTCAAAGTAGGTCACCACGTTGCCATAGGCATCATGTCGCGTGTAGCGATGCAGCGGCTCGGGATGGATCGTGATTTCATGCCACGGGCATTCCTGATTCGGCAAGCGACGCGGGGTCAGTTTCGCATGATAGTGGCAGACACTGACGGGACTGTCATATTGGCAAATCGTGCGATGGGTGACTTGGTAGCGCATAATCAACGGGACCGGCGTGTGGCGTGACTGAAGTAGTCTTCCGTGAGTTGGTTGGAAAATGATTCGAACAGCTCGATGAACTGCGAGCAGATCCCGCTCAACCGCTCATAGCGCAGCGGGTCGTTTTCCAAGACACCGAGATCAATGTCACGCAGCTTGGCGAGCATGTGCTGCACCTCGGTCTGCGCCGTGGCAGCGCCGGAAATGGACGAGCCCTGGGGCAACAACGCGGATTGGCAACCCATCGCCTCCAGTTGAAATGCCAGCGAACGCGGATTGGCGGCATGAAGGAGCAAAAGATCGAGCACCGGCAACATGCGCGGCTTCGCATAGTGATGGCGGCGATAGGTCATGGTGCTGTCGAATATCTCCAACAACGGCACCAGCACCGCCTCATGCGTTTCGCACAATTCGATCGCCGCTTGCAGATAAGTGGCATTCGCGGTGCCGCGCTCGATACGACGCCCCATTTCTAAAAACCTCCAGCCATGACCTTGCACCATGTTTTCCGACTGCATGCCGCTGAATGCCGCGAGATCCAGCACAATCCGATCGAGCTTGGCGGTGATGCCGTAGGAGGTCGCATGATCCAATGGCGCACGCACCTCTTCTTGCAACAAATTGAACAAGCGCCAGGTATCATCGGACAAACGGTCACGCGCCGCCGCCGCATTGAAACGCAGCTTTTCCATCAGATCCGCCACGCCATCACAGCGCTCGCGATCGTATATCCACGAAACAATCGTGTCCTGGATCACAGGCATCGATCCCTGTTCCGGGAAATGTTCATCAAACAACTGCACCTTGCGCGCAAGCCGCAGACCATCACGCAGTTCCTGCATTTGCACCTCTCCGCCTTCACCACCGAGGCGCTTGCTCAGCATGCGCAAGACCCGCGTGCTCTGCTCCATGCGCTCGGCATAGCGTCCCAACCAAAACAAATGATCCGCGATGCGGCTGGGAACATCACCCGGCGGGCGCGAGACTCGCAGGCTCTGGCTGCGCTGCGATAGCAGGCTTTTCGGAACCACCTCATCGTCTGAGAGCACCCACACGTCCTTGCTCATGGCACCCGCCACCATCGATACAAGGAATCCCTCACGCACCGGGCTCACGCGCCCCAGACCTCCGGGCATCACGTGGGATTCATCCGCATCGCCACAGGCAAAAGCCCGCCACACGAATGAACGCGGCTCCAGTGCCTCACCGGTCCAAAACGGAGCGCTGGACAACACCAAGGCCTCCTGCGCCACCCACGTTTCCGGCTGGGCACGCACCTCATCCAACAAAGCTGTCAGTGCCTCCTCATCCATTTGCGCGGTGGAAAGCGCCGGACGATTGCTTTGACAAAACGCCTTCTTGAACACCCAGCGCCGGGGCTGCCGCATCACCTCGGCCAGGGCATCCGCTTGACCGCACCACCACGTCGGCACTGCGGGAATCAGCAATTCCTCACCTAACAATTTCTGACACAAGCCCGGCAAAAACGGCAACCATGCCGCAGCCTCCATCACTCCCGAACCCGGGCGATTCGCGATTTTCACCCGCCCGTTGCGCCACGCCTCCAACAGTCCCGGAACGCCGCTCAGACTCGGGGGGTCCAGTTCCAGCGTGTCACAGTCGGCATCCTCCACCCGCCGAATCAACACATCCACCTGCCGCAGACCCTCTAACGTTTTCATAAACAAACGCCTGTCGCGCACCGTGAGATCCGCTCCCTCCACCAGCGGAAAGCCCAGATAGCGGGCCTTGAAGGCATGCTCAAAATATCCCCGGTGATAGGGTCCCGGCGTCACCATCACCACATTCGGCGTCATGCGGTTCATCGCCGCCATTTCACGGAAAATCTCCCTCTCACGCTCGAAGAACGCCGCCAATCGCCGCACCCGGCACTCCTTGAACTCTAGCGGAAATGCCTGCGACAACACGATGCGATTTTCCAACGCATAGCCGATGCCGCCCGGCAACTGACAGCGGTCCGCCAACGCGATCCACGATCCATCGGCAGCACGCACCAGATCGGTGGCGATGTTATAAATCCAGTCGTCCTCTGCCGTCGCGTCGCGGACCTGGCGCAAGTATCCCGGATTCGCAAACAGCAAGCGCGGCGGCACCCACGATTCCTTGATCAACCGCTGCGGCCCATACACATCCGCCATGATCGCACGCATCAAGCGCAGGCGCTGCTGCAATCCTCGTTCCACCACAGAAAAATCCGTTGCCGGCATCAATATGGGCATCACATCCAGGAACCACGGCCTCCCCGCGGCACCCGCATCCTGATAAGCATTGTAGGTCACGCCGTGATCACGCAACAAACGCGCCACGGTATCGGCATTCGCTCCCAGGCCCGCTTCACCCATGCCGCAAAGCATGCGATAGAAGACCTGCCAATGCGCGCGCACCGAACCATCCGCGGCAAACATCTCATCCCACACACCGGGCAGGGGCGTGTAACGGAATGCCGGATCCGCCACCGGCTGCGCGGGTGCACTCGCGGCCACCGCGATACCGGATAATGAAGATGGCGGTTGCATAAACGACGCCGCAAACTTTGTGCCAATCAGCCCACGGGCGCAAGAACAGCTTTGCAGGAAAGAAAAGACAGGCTCATCCGTTACGCACGCACTAAGACTCCAGCACTTCCACGCGTGCCAGGATCCACATCAGATCTGACACACGGTTGAGAAAAAGCAACACATCCGCAGGTACTTCGCCGTCAGCTTCTTCCAGCGTCCAGGCATCCCGTTCCGCTCGTCTTGCCACCGCCCGCGCCATGTCCAGTGCCGCACTGGCGATCGCGCCCTCGGCACCGGGCCTAGCCCACCCGGTATAGCGCACACCACGGCTCTCCATCTCACCCGCCACTTGCTCCAGCCAAGCCACATCCGCTGCCGTGATCGCCGCATACTGATACCGCTCACGATCCTCCGGCAAGGTCGCCAATTGCCCCATCGCCGCCACCAGTTTTTCCTGCACCCGGTCCACGATCTCCTCAATCTCCGTGCGCAGTCCTGCGGCCCTGGCCAAACCCAGCGCGGTATTCAGCTCATCCACCGCGCCCAGCACCCCCACACGCATGGACGTCTTGCGGATGCGCCGACCGAATAACAAATCGGTCTCCCCCTCATCGCCACGCTTGGTAATGATGCTCATGGCCGCGAGTCCGATGGTTGAGTTGACGCCGGCATGGCCAGCGGTCGCACCGGCACATCCGTCAGGGATTCCCACGACACCTTCTTTTGATCCAGGCGCAACATCTCCGCGGCATACACCGCATCTTCATTGCGCGCATCCATTTCCGCCGCCACTTCGATAAAACAACGCCCTAACAACACATCCTCCTCGGCATTCTGTTTGACCAGCAGTTGCCCCCGCGTCAACAACAACCGGGCGAGCACCTCGGCGCTGTAGTCGCCCTCCACCTTCTGTGGCAAAATTCCGCGCTCCAACTGATAGTTCATCACCACCGCCTTGCGATTGCGCGGCGACAAATGCAGCGACAGCGCCAGCAAGCGCCGCGCCTGCGCCAGTGATGCGGGTGAGCCCTTGGCCTCCGCGATCTGATTGCCCGCGTAGGTGGCGAGATTGACGGCATACTCCTCCCGCTCCTTGTCCATCATGCCCAGCTTGTCCGTGAACAATCCGGCACCCACCACCGGTGGCTTGTATTCGATCTTCTTCTCCTCCGCCGCCTGCACACCAGAGCAGAACAGCAGGAGCCCAATCATTCCTTGCCATGCATGCTTCACAGGCATTAGCATCCCGCGAACTCAGAATTTATCAAGTGCCAATTCCGTCGTCCGATGAAAACAAACGTGCTCTGCGCAGGCATTGCCGCTCCCTTACGGTATCTGACCCGGTTGCGGACTCCCACATCATCGTCCAAAAAACCGCTCACCTGTTAGAACAGCATCCGGAATGGCAGTGCATCGCCATCTACTACCCTCTGCCCGGTGAACCGGACCTGCAGCACCTCGCCGCACTTTTCCCGCATCGCACATTCGTCTATCCCCGCATCCACGGCGATGACATGAGCTTTCACCACATCACCCGGCCCTCCGCACAGTTGACCCTCAACCGCTGGAACCTGCACGAGCCATTACCCCACCTGCCGGTGACGGACATCAGCGACATCGACCTCATGCTCTGCCCCGGCATGGCTTTCACGGCTCAAGGCCACCGCCTCGGCAAAGGCAAAGGCTATTACGACCGCTACCTCGCCCGCGCCACGCAAAAGAAGCCGTATTGCATCGGCGTGACCTATGCGATATTTTTGTTAGATCACATCCCCTGCGATGAGCACGATGTGATGATGGACCGGATCATCACCGATGCCGGGGTTTCCCCCTGACAGGCATCACGGCATCAGCGCCACATGTAGGATTGCTTCGAGGCGATCACCTTGCCGCCCTCGCGCACCGTCGCACGCCACGCCAATACACGCCCCTTCTGGCGGTAGTCGTTTCCGGCAATCGCAAAATCGGCAACCACCCGCTGCGTGCCATCGGCCCGGTGCACCATCTTCTTGATGGTGCTGCCGCTACCCGCTTGCAGATATTCAAACACGATTTCCACCGGCATTTGTCCCGCATTAGCCGGATTCCAGATCACGTGATAATACTGGCCTAACTTCTGCCGACGCTCCTCCACACTCACCGCGCCGTGCAGCAAGCGCTGCACCTCACCACGCGCCATAAGGTCGTTGTTCTGATCAAACATGTTTTCCCTCAGGTGATACTGCTTCACCGTCAATCCCTCCGGATCGGTCACACAGGAAACCAGCAGCAGGCACAACACCACGATCAGTCGCTTCATCACCACCGCAGTGTCCGGCATTCAGCGCCAAAGCTCAAATCAGAAATCAAAAAACTTAGCTGGCATCCACGCCGTGACGACGAATCAAATCCAGCACCGACTGGCTCGCCGCCTTTTTGAAACCATTGCGATCGCGCAAATGAAATACTTTTTCCGCCACCGTCGGCTTGCCCTTCCTCGCCAAGGCCAGCCAGGCCGTGCCCACCGGCTTCTCCGCACTGCCACCGCCAGGGCCGGCAATGCCCGTGACCGATACCGCCACATCCGCGCCTGATCGACGCAAGGCCCCCTCCGCCATTTGCACCGCCACCACTTCACTCACCGCCCCCCACTGCTGCAAGGCCGCCTCCTCCACTCCCAGTTGCTCGATTTTCGCACGATTGGCATACGTCACCCAGCCATGCGTGAAGACCTCGCTCGATCCGGCCACATCCGTCAAACGCGAGGCCACCAGACCTCCCGTGCAACTCTCCGCCGTCGCCAAGGTCAAGCCCGCATGCCGCAGTTTTTCCAATACCACCGACTCTAACGACGCGCCACCCTCACTGATCAACTGCGCCGCAAAAACCTCCATGGCAATCGCCCGCCCCTGAGCCGTGGCTGCCTCATGGCCGATCAAACGCAAGTCCACCTCGGAAATGCGTGCGCAGTAGCCATACTCCAGACCCTCCACCTGCGCCAGGCGCTCGTCGATGGCCTGATGGAAATCACTCTCCCCCACGCCGGTGAATTTCAACTCCACCATGCCGCGATCCGGCGCCACTCCCGCCAAGGCCCGCAGCCGCGGTTCCACCTCGGCAAAAAACATCGGATAGAGTTCACGCGGTGGTCCGGGCAGCAGGAAAATCGCGCACGGACGGATCGGATTCAAACGCGGCGGCACATAGATGCCCGGTGCCGTGCCATTGCCATTCGGCAAAATATCCGCCCCCACCGGTGCCTGGGCCTGCTTGCGATTCGTCGGAGCCATCACTTTTTTGCGCGTCGCGAAAAACGCCTCCAGCGAACGCAGTGCCGCCTCATCCTCAATGAGCACGCAGCCTAGCACCGCCGCCGTCGCCTCGCGCGTGATGTCATCACTGGTCGGTCCCAACCCGCCGGTCACGATCACCACATCACTGCGCCGCACCGCCTCCGCCAGGGTCTGCTCGATCACCACGCCGTCCGGAATGGTCGTCTGCCGCGCCACGCGCAGCCCGAGGCGAAACAACTCACGCCCCAACCAGGCACCATGGGTGTTCTGCACATTTCCTAACAATAACTCGGAACCGGTGTTGATGATTTCAATCTGCACGGCCCCACCATGCACCAGATGCCACCAGGTTCAACCCCGGAATCCATCATGCATCAAGGCTCCAGAACCTCGATCTGGTCCGGCGAGGTCAAATCGATCAGCGTGCGTCCCGTGCCTTGCTCTTCCATCACTTTACCGCGAAGGCGGACTTTTTTCCCCTCCAGATAGCCCAGCTCACTGACCGACATGCCCGCCACGCCCAAATCGGTGCGGTAGCGTCCGCATGCTCGTTTCGCCGCGATGCCAGCGCCATCGAACTCGATGTAGAGGGACTTGGCGGAGTCGCTGAGCCGCACCTTGGTCACCTTCTGAGTCATGAAAACTTCCTTGCCCATTTGCCCGCGAATGCCCCGCACATGGCTCGGCTCAAACTCGCCGGTCTTGCCACCCGCCTGCACAGGCCCGGAAGCGTCACTCTCTTCCTTCGCTTCCGGTGTCGCGAGATTCGCTTGCAATTCGCGAGCCATCCTCTCGGCATTCTCGCGCAATCGTTGCTCATCGGAAATCTTCGGCTTGGTCGCATCGGCCGCCGCGGCACCAGCCATCGTCGCCGGTGCTGTCTCCTGTTGTTGCGTGATCGCGGCCACCGCTGCGGATTCGTAGCGGGGAGCTTGGCTGCGGAACCACACAAATGCACCCACCCCCATCAGACCAAGACAAAACACCGATCCCACCCCATACCACAGCGCGTTCCCCCCTGACTTGAGAGGTGCGGGCGTTGGATAGACAGCCGGTGCCGGCACCACAGGCTCCACCGGCGCGAAAATCGTGTTGCTGGGAGCCGCCGCCATTACCTCAGGCACAGGGATCTGCCCGGTGCGCAACAACACCAAGGCATCGCTCACCGTCATCTCGCGCGTCTTCGCCTGCCGCAACCAACCACTCAACATGCCTGCCGTGCTTCCGGTGACCACACGACCACTCCACCCCATGCCCAGTTCCACCAGCAAAGCCAGTTCTTTGACCGCCCCGGCCCCCTTGCGCAACCCCAGCCACTTCAAGGGGTCCACATAAAAACGAAAGGAGGTCCCCTCTTCCAGCACCTCCACATCCTCGCCCTGCAGGGCCAACCAATCCGCTGCTTGGCCGAAGCGTTGCTCCAACCACACTAACAATTCCAAAGCGGACTCCACCATGACCCGGCCTTGCGCCACCGTCAATGTGGTCACTTGACCATACTCCGCCACACTCATACCGCTGCGCACCTCCGTCACCAAAAACGGCATGCCATCCACCGGGTCCGTGCCGCCCTCAATCACGCGCCGCAAATTCGGGTGCACGAGTTGCTTCATGTTCTGGATGGCCTGATCGTAGGCCACCCGTTCGTCACCTTCCAGTCCACTTTCGCCCGCACCAAACGGAAAATAACGCTGCAATAACACCTCCCGCCCGCTTTCACCATCCAACGCCAAAAACACCGCTCCATGGGCATCTTGCGACAGGATTTCTTCAATTTGAAAGCGCGTTTGCGGCACATCCCCAAGCTATCTCACCGCCACGGGAAAGACAATCCGCAAAATCAAAAATCTACTCCCCACTCGCGCAATGTCGCCAGCAGCGCCCTCACCGGCAAGCCCACCACATTGTCCACATCCCCCCTCACCTCCGCGATGATCATGTCCCCGTGCTCCTGCACCGCATAGCCCCCCGCTTTGTCCAGCGTGTGAACTTTTGCCAGATAGTCATCCACCACACCCTCATCCAACTCACGAAACACCACCTCGCTCACCTCACAAAAGCCGCGCTCCACGCCCTGCGGATCCACCACCCACACCCCCGTGCATACCTGATTCACCTTGCCGCTCAGCGCTTGCAACATGCGCCGCGCATCCGCTCCATCGACCGGCTTGCCCAGCGGCACTCCGTTCAGGCAGACCAAGGTGTCCGCACCGATCACCCACGCGCGCGGATGGCGCATTGCCACTTCACGCGCCTTGCGCCGCGCATTCTCCTCACACAAATGACGGAAATCCCACGACTCATCGTGCAATTCCTCCACCTCCGCCGGGATCACCTCCACCGGCAAACCCGAGCCACGCAGCAACTCCACACGCCGTGGCGAGGCCGATGCCAGAATCCAACGCTCCGCCATATCACTTGCCTAACAATTTCGCCGCCATCGCCGCATCGAAATCAAACGCCGCCGCCCCCGTGCCCTGCACCGCGCCACCTTCCAACACCTGATACTCGAACGCCTTAATCGGCTTCACTCCATCGATCTGCGACATCACATACACGCGGATCGACAGCGCCTCCTTGCCATCCCCACCGGGCAATCCTTTGATGGAGTAGGAAATCTCATTTTTGCCATCGCGCACCCCGCCCATCACCAGCTCCGCCTCCTTCGCATTGCCGAAGCGGTGCTTGCTCACCCGGTTCACGCTCACATCCACCTCCCGGCCCGGGCAAAACACATAGACCTTGGCAATGTACTTCGCCACCGGCACCGCCACCGGCAAGGGCGGCACCACACCCGTGGGCGCGAATTCCTTCGTTTTCTCGATGTAACTGAAATCGCCCCGCCCCAGCTCCTGCCGCACCTCGGGCAGCGCTCCCAGATTGACAAATTCCGCCACATCATACTTCCACCCGTTGTTCTCCTGCACGAAGTCGATCACCAACAAATTGTCCGTAGGCTCGCCCCCCACGCTGAAGTCCACCTTGCCAAAGTAAATGCACTTCGCCGAGCGCCCGTTGCGCTTCGCCTGCACATTCTTCAAGCCCGCCAGACTCGGTGGCGCGGCTGGCACCTCAAAGATCCCGATAGGAAATACCCGCCGCTCCGAATTGAGACGGTTTTTCACGATCACCTGCCGGTGCGCGGCCGTGACCTTGGCCCAGGAGGGATAGTCCTTCTGGATCATCGATTGCCGCCAAAACCCATACACCTGCTCCAATTGCGCCTGCAATGCCGCATCCTGCCCGCATGCCACCGCCACCAACATCAACCAACACACCAGTGTTCTCATGGGCGCCAGCCTAGCCCATCCCATGCGAGCCGGAAAGACAAATTCTCCCGCCTCACCCTTGTCAGCGCCGCTCCTTCCGCGCCCCGAACTCATGCACCGCGACCACGCCACCGCCATGGGG
>ERZ1066127.264-NODE-264-length-32437-cov-10.845562_pt1 | contig 32437 bp, 27 predicted proteins | sample MGYA00382774_ERZ1066127 | MGnify/ENA primary metagenome ERZ1066127 (study PRJEB33369, sample SAMEA5778357) | biofilm metagenome | biome: Industrial cooling water; feature: Water cooling tower basin; material: Biofilm | place: United Arab Emirates | collected...
GCCCCACTGAACAACGGCGAGAGCATGGAGGCCATCGGCATGATCAAAAACGCCCACGCCACCCACTCGTTACCCCACCCCGCAGCGCGGATCACATTGGTCAAGCCCGGCAACCACATCCCCGGCCCCATGCCCATCATGAAATACATCGCGCACAGACGCAGCATCACCCACCGGTGTTGCGTTGGCAGTTGGCTCGCATTTTCCTCAGGCACGCGCGCTGCTTGTGACTCATTTCACCCGATTTGCCAATCGCATTTCCGCGCGATTCACGGGGATTTTGCGGCGTGGTCGAGACGCTTGCCATTCACATCCCGCAGCACGTCATCACGCTCAGCCGGCAAATGATGCGGCACCAGCAGCGAGATGAAATGAACCAGCGGATAGCTCAACATCGAGGCCAGCACGCCGCTAATGAGCATGCCCAGCACAAAGTGCGCGGCGTTGCAGTCAATGTTTGTGTAGGGAAATTTCCCTGAGACATCGAGGAAACTGGGAATGGGTATGTGAAAAACGTGACGCAACCATCCGCCCAGTTGTGTTTGCATCAGCGCCAGCGGAACCGAGGTGATCGGATTGGAGATCCAGGTGGCCAGCATCGCAAACGGCACATTGACCCGCGAGCGAATAGCAAAAAAAGCAGCCACAACGCTTTGCAGGGGCATCGGAATCATCATCGCGAAGAACAGGCCGATGGCAAGTCCATGTGATACCGTGGTGCGGCAAGGCTTCCATAAACGGCGATTCCCCATACGATGCACCAGGTTGGAAAAGAACCGGTTTTTCCGCATCTGGGGGTGTCGGAGTTGCCGATAGAAGCGGCGCACAAATTTCATGTAATGTCGCTTCATGGGTCGAGCTCAATTTGCATCCGCTGCACCAATTACGCAAGCGGATTTCCTTGATGTTTCCCGCCGATTCGCGGAGTGTCAGCGCATGGAACTTTGGCAGTCGATTGTTTTGGGATTGGTGGAAGGCATCACGGAGTATCTGCCTGTGAGTTCCACCGGGCACCTGCTTGTCACCCAGCGCCTGATGGGCATAGGACTGGCCGATGACAAAACGGCATCGGATGCCTTTGCCATCAGCATCCAGGGCGGCGCGATCGCAGCGGTGATGGGACTGTATTACAAACAGGTCTGGCAGATGTTTCTCGGCCTGCTCGGGAAATCCCCTGCCGGATTGCAGTTGCTGCTCAAGCTCATCGTCGCCTTCTGCCCGGCGGCTCTCGCGGCGCTGACCCTGGAAAAATGGATCAAGGCCCACCTTTTCGGCATCCAGCCCATCATTTTCGCCTGGCTGGTGGGCGGAATCATCATTTTACTCGTGGCCCGTTGGAAACGCAAGAATCCGCGCGAGGAAAACAGCCAGACTCTCGCCGATCTCACGTGGCGCATGGCATTGACCATCGGTTTATTGCAATGCGTGGCCATGTGGCCCGGCACCAGCCGCAGCTTGATGACCATCGTGGGTGGCATCATCGTCGGGCTGCGGCCCAAGGATGCGGTGGAGTTTTCTTTCCTGCTAGGCGTGATGACTCTTGGTGCTGCGACCGCCAAGGACACGCTGGAGCATGGCTCGCTGATGCTGGAAACATTCGGCATCGGCAATCTGCTCGTGGGCTTCATCGCCTCCACGGTCTCGGCCGCGCTGGCGGTGAAATGGCTGGTCACTTACCTACAAAAACACGGCATGGAAATTTTCGGCTGGTATCGCATCGCCGTGGCGATCATCGCCGCCGTTCTGGTCAGCATCGGCTGGCTCTATGACAGCAAGCCAGTGCCTTCGGCGGTGACGGCCATCGCATCCCCCGCAGGCGCTACGCACTGACAGCCGGATTTTTTCCCCGCGCTCTGCCGCGCCACTTGCGGAAACCGAGCGCCACCGCAGCAAGCAGCGCCACGAGCACCAGCCAACTCCACCATGGAATCGGGATCGGGGCCACGAAGTCCATGCGCACCGGTTGTTTCATCGCCTCTGCGAGTTCGTAGCGCCACTGGACAGTGTGACCGCCATCGCTGGTCGCGTGGGCATTGGTGTGCGTCACGGCGGTGGGCAGGTGCATGATGTATTCCAGTTGGTAGCCCGCCATTTGCTTTTGCGTCGGCGTGACCAAGCCCCCGGCAAAGACTTGTTTGGGATCGATGGTGCGCTTGAAGTCCACGCCCAGTCCGGCGCGCTCGACCTGGATCTCGCCTAACAATTTCACCATCGGCTCCGGCAGGGTCGGTCCCTCGGCACCGGGTTCCGGTTTTTCTAACAGCTTCGCCAACTCCAGCACGGAATCGAAGCGGGCCTTGAGCGAAAGCTCGACCTCCGCGCCTTTTTTCTCGATGCCCAGACTCTCCATGACCACGCCATTTTCTTTGGCAAAATAATCGGTGATCGTCTTGCGCAGGCCCTGCTCCCCGCCCAGCGAGGCCAAGGCAAAGGACGGCAAGCGATACTCCGCCTGCAAGCGGCCACTGCCATCGCGCTCGAACCAGAATTCTTCCCGCCCGCTCAAGCAGGCATTCAGCAACAACAAGGCCATCAAGGCACAAAGCCGAAGGACAAACGATTTCATGCGATGATTTTTTCTAACACCCAGCGATATTCGGCAGCGAGATGTTGTTCCATCGGGCGTTGAAGGTTCCCCGGCAGCACTCCCCAGGTGTAGGTCTCGATCTCAAAATGGCGGCAAAACTCCGGGTGCAAATTCCGATAGGCCAGCAGCTCGGCGGCATGCTCGCGGGTGGAGCGCAGCGGAGGCATGGGATCGGCATCCAGAGGAATATGGAAATGCACCCTCGCCTCGACTGCCGCGCCCACTGCGGCATCGCCTTCGGCGAAAAATTCCGGCAAGTCGCGAAAGCGCTCAATGCCCCCACCCGCATCGCGCAGCAGCACCTGGTGCAGATAGGTCGGCTCGTTGAAACCCTGCAGTGCACGAATGGCCTCGCCATCGCGAGGATCCAGCGCCAACGCGGCGGAGAGATGAACTTTGGAAATGCGCACGCCTGCTTGGCAGAATGCTTCTAACGAATCGACACAGCCATCGTATTCCAAGGCGAAATGGCAGGTATCGTAATTCACGCCGATGCGACGTCGCAGTAACTCGGCGTCCTTGCCATAGGCCCACAAGCGCTCGAAAAACGCCAGTGTTTCCGCGGTGTTTTCAAAGTGCCCCAGCGGCTCTGGCTCCAACCCTAGATGCAGGTCACAGCCACAGCTCAGGGACATCGCCTCGATTGCTTCCGCGCACTCGATCAGGTGATCGAAAATCGCCGTCTCGTCCGCGCCGAATTCCTTGAACGATCCCGGCAAGGTGGACACCGAGCCTTCTTCGCCTTTTTCCAAAAAGGGCAACAGGATCTGAAACAACTGTAGCGTGTAATCGAGCCTCGCGCGCTCCGTCCAGTCCGGCCGATAGACATTTTCCTTCACCCGCGTGCCGTGAAAGGCCCCGAAGGGAAAGCCATTGATCGTGAACACCCGGCAGCCCTGCTCTACCACCCAGGTCACGAAGCGCGCTAAATTGTCTCCCTCTAACAACTCAGCCGCCGCCCGGGCCGACAAGCGTGGAGCCAGAGGAAACGGCTGTAACAACGCCGACTCCCCTTGCACGATGTCCTTCAGGCGCAGAGCGTGCGTTTGCAACGCGGCAAAAGTTTCCTGCCACGATTCCGCAGGATGGATGTTGGTGCAATAGGCCAGATACACGCGCCCATCCTTGCGCGGCAGCCGGCGTTTGCCAATCAAAATTCCCCTCCGACATCAGGCAGCCCTAGGTTTTTGTCATACAAATTGACAGCGTGGCAAAATCCTGACAGGTTTCCGCCGCTATGAAATTTGGAATTATTGGAGCAGGGATGATCGGACATTTTCATGCCAAGGCCATCGGTGCCATGGCGGACGGAGAATTGCACTCGGTATTCGATTTGCGGGCTGAGAGCGCGCAGAAATTGGCCGATGAATACGGCTGCAAGGCATACTCCAGCTTTGAGGAATTCCTCGCCGATCCGGAACTGGAAGTGGTGACCATCGGCACGCCGTCCGGTGCCCACCGCGATCCCGCCATCGCCGCGCTGCAAGCAGGCAAGCACGTGATTTGCGAAAAACCGCTGGAGATCACCACCGAGCGCATCGATGAAATGGTCGCCGCCGCCACCGCCGCTGGAAAAACGCTCTCCGCCGTGCTGAACCGTCGTTTCCAACCAGCGATCGAGGCCTTCAAAAAAGCCAGCGAGGAAGGTCGTTTCGGCAAGATCACGTCCGCCTCGGCCTATGTGAAATGGTGGCGCACGCAGGAGTATTATGACTCCGGTGCCTGGCGCGGCACCTGGGCGCTCGATGGCGGCGGTGCCCTGATGAATCAAGGCGTGCACACCGTGGACCAGCTCATCCACGTCGCCGGTCCGGTGGTGGCGGTCACCGCCTCCACGGCATTGCTTGCCCATGAGCGCATCGAGGTGGAAGACGCCTGCGTGGCGATTCTGGAATTTGCCAATGGCGCGCGCGGCGTGCTGGAGGCATCCACCTGCTGCTGGTCGTCCACGGGCCACCCCGCCGAGGTGCAGGTCTGTGGCACGAAGGGCTCGGTGTTCCTGGCCGATGAATCGTTCCGCGTCTGGGACTTCGCCGAAGCCAAAGAAGAGGATGCCGCCATCCGCGAAACGCTGATGCAAGGGGCCGCCAAAGGCCTGGGTGCCAACGATCCCTCCGCGATCAACTACGAGGGCCATCGCCGGAATTTCCAGGAAGTGGTCGAGGCCATCCGCGAAGGCCGTGCCTGCGCCGTGGATGCCAGCGAGGCCCGCAAAGCCGTGGCAGTCATCAATGCCGTCTATCAATCCGCTCGCGAAGGCGGCAAGCGCATCACTCTCTAACACATTTCCCAACTCATGAAACTCACTGGATTTTCCGATGAAGCAGGTCGCCCGCTGGCACGCCAGATCGAGGCCACGAAAGAACTCGGCTGGACTCATCTCTCGGCGCGCGGCGTGGATGGCGTCAATTTCCACGAGGTGCCGGAAGACACCTTCGCCGCCTACGCGGATCAGCTCGATGCCGCCGGCATCCACGTTCCGGAATTCGGCTCGCTGATCGGCAACTGGGGAAAAAAAATCAGCAGCGACTTCGCCGTGACTTTGGCGGAGATCGACCGCGCCATCCCGCGCATGCATCGCATGGGCACCAAGCTCATCCGCATCATGTCCTACGCCCAGGAACCCTGGGGCGAGGATCAGCAGGAGCAGGAACGCTTCCGCCGCCTGCGCGAAATCGTCAATCGTTTTGCCGATGCCGGCATCGTCGCCGCTCACGAAAACTGCATGAACTGGGGCGGTTTCTCGGCCCAGCACACGCTGCGTTTGATCGAGGAAGTGCCGGGGCTGAAGCTGGTGTTTGACACCGGCAACCCCGTGTTCCAGATCGACCGCTCCGCCGCCCAGCCCGGCCAATGGCAGGATGCCTTTGCCTTCTGGCAAGCCGTGCGCGATCACGTGGTGCACATCCACATCAAGGACTGCAAGTATCCTGTCACCGAGGGCGTGGAGCCCGAATACACCTGGCCCGGCGAGGGCGAGGCGAAGGTGAAGGAAATTTTGTTAGACGCCAAGGCCCGCGGTTACGATGGCTACATCGCGATCGAGCCCCACGTCGCCACCGTCTTCCACGTCAAGGACCAGTCGCAGGTCGATTGGCAGCAATGCTACGACTCCTACGTCACCTACGGCCGGAAGCTCGAAGCGATGCTGCGCGAGATCGATTGGTCACCGCAATGAGACGGAGTTTTCTCATCATGGGCGTGAGTGGTTGCGGCAAGACCACGGTGGGAAAACAATTGGCGGAAAAAACCGGTGCCGTTTTTCTCGATGCCGATGACTTTCACCCCGCTGCCAATCTCGCGAAGATGGCAGCGGGACAGCCGCTCACCGACGAGGATAGGCAACCGTGGTTGGCGGCCATAACCGAAAAAATCCGCACACTCACAGGAAAAGACGAGCCCTTTGTGCTGGCCTGTTCCGCCTTGCGCGAAATCTATCGCCAGCAGCTCCTCGCCGCATGCCCGGAGATGAAAATCATCCACCTCCACGGCAGCCGCGACCTGTTGTTGGATCGGCTGCAGCAACGCCAAGGCCACTTCATGCCCGCCTCCCTTCTCGATAGCCAACTCGCCACCCTGGAGCCGCCGGGTTCCGCTCTCACGCTCAACATCGCGCTGCCGCCCGAGGAGCTGATCGAACGGATCTTATGACAGCTTGCATTCTGAGGCGTTTTCCGTTACGTGTGATTAGATAAAATTACGATGGTAAACAACTACATCTCCCGTGATGACTACCTTCAGAGCGAGCTCGCCTCGGAAAGCCGCCACGAGTACATCGCGGGGCACGTGTACGCGATGTCAGGCGGCAAGTTGAATCACCAGCGCATCGCGGGAAATTTTTCCTATCTCGTGAAAAAGTCACTTGAGGGCCAAAGCTGTATTCAAACAGGTATGGGCTTCAAACTGCAGATCGCCCTCGGCGGCGGCGAAGATGCGTTTTATTACCCGGATGGCATGATCATCTGTGTCCCGGTCGCCGGAGATGCTCTCTACACGGATTCACCCACCGTCATTCTCGAAGTTCTCAGCCCCTCCACGCGCCGCAATGATGAAATTCAAAAATTGCGCGATTACCTCACCATACCGACCTTGCACACCTACGTTCTCGCGGAGACAGATACTCCGTTTCTCACCCTCTACCGCCGCACGGAGTCAGGATTCCGCAGCGAGACTCTATCCGGCACCGAAGCAATCCTCTCGCTCCCGCAGCCAGGCATTGCGTTTTCTCTCGCGGAACTCTACGAGGGCGTCCGTTGATCGTATGAGCCTGTAGGAAACTTTTCGGATGCGAGAAAAAAATGATGGCAGGCTGAGCCCACACAGGTCATTTTCTGGCTATTTCGTGACAGCGATTCCTATGCCGCTGAATCAATTTTGAGTAGCTTTGGCATCCAGGGCGAGGCGCTGGATCCAGGCATTGCGAAAGCGCACAGGGTTGTGATGGCCTTGGAACTTGATCACCGCGGGCGCAGGTCCCTCGCGGTCCCCCGCTCCAGTCTTGGCGGTGATTTCGTAATCATCATGAATCACAGTGCCGTTGTGATGGACGGTGATGCGGGCGTTCTCGGTCTTTTTGCCATCCACAAAACGCGCAGCACGGAAAACGATGTCGTAGGTTTGCCATTCGCCGGCCTTTTTGCAGGCGATTTTGTCGGGCTTTTTCTGTTTGTAGATGCTGCCGCAGTAGCTGGCCTTGTAATCCGCCTCACTCACACCGAAGGAGTTGAGAATCTGCAATTCGTAGCGCTTTTGAATGTAGATGCCGGAATTGCCGTTTTGCTCGGGGTCTTTGGCGTCCGCCACTTCATTGACGTTGAACTCCACGTGCATGCGGAAATCCTGATAGGCTTCCTTGGTGACCACGCTGTCCCACTGCGGCGATGCCGTCAGCACTCCTTTGGCAAACACCCATTGGCACTTGGCATTGCTCTCCGGCACGAGGTGATAGGCATCGTCGCCGATGAGCACCACAGCGTCGGCAGGTTTTTCGTTTTTGGCGGGATCAATGATGCCGCGCGTGGTGACAGGTTCCGCCATGGCGGACAGAGTGGAGCCCATCAGAGCGATGGTGAGAACGAGTGATTTCATAAGGATTAGTGTTCGAAGTTGACCAGTGGTTTTACAAAGTGGAAGCCCCAGATTTCGCAGCCGAGACGATGGTAGAGACGATGAGAAGGATGATTGTTGGTGTAGCTGTCGAGCACCAGGATGTTGCACTGCTTTTCGCGGGCGATGGACTCGACTTTTTCGATCAATGCGGTGGCGACGCCGCGTTGACGGAAATCCGGATGCACCACGAGGTTGTCGATTTCCATGTAGTCGCCGCACCAGATTTTCGTGCCGTGCCAGAGGCCGGTGAGACCTGCGAGGCGACCGTCGATGTATGCCCCGAGTATGCGGTAGTTCGGGTGTTCGCGCAGGATTTTTTCGTAGCGGCGTTGCATGGTTTCCTCGCAGACGGAGGGATTGAGGAAACACAGCAGAGCGATGACTTCGGGCATGGCCGAGATGGACAGAAGTTGCAAGTTCATGGTCAACGAGCGGTGGCGGTGAGTGAGGAAAAAGGCGGGCGTACGTGATCGATCACGGGGATCTGCCGCATTTGCCATCCTAGCGGCGTCCGTGTGTGTTGCATGCAATGGTCGCCGAGCTCCTGCTGCAAGCGCAGCATGCCGTCGCGTTCGGCACGCTGGAAAAAGGTGTGGAGAATCGTGCACGACATCTGCCCCAGCTCTTCTAACGAACGATTGCGATGGAGGCGCGAGTCCAGGTCGCACTGGGCCATGGAGCCGATGCCGTGCAGCGACAACACATCGATGAGATGGGCGATTTCCACGCCGTATCCTGTGGGAAATGAGAGCTGCTCCAGCAACGAACGCCGGACCGCGTATTCGCCGGACAAGGGTTGATGAAGGGCGCAGAGCTCGGGATAGAATAGCGAAAACAAGGGACGTACGAGCAACTCGGAAACGCGTCCCCCACCCTGCTCGGTGGCTTTTCCCGCGACTTGCAAGGGGCGTTGGTAAAAGGCTTTGACGTAGTGCGTGTGGGAATTTTCCAACAATGGCCCGACGAGGCCGGAGATGTAACCCGGATGGAAATTGAGGATATCGCCATCGATGAAAACGCAGATCGAACCACGGCTGACGAAAAGGGATTTCCACAAATTTTCGCCCTTTCCGGGATGATTGCCGAATTCCGCAGCCACCTGATCCGCTGCATAGACCGAGGCACCGGCTTGTTCGGCGATCGAAGTCGTGGCATCGGTGGAACCCGAGTCCATGACGATGATTTCATCCACCAGAGAGCATCGTTCCATCCATGCTTCACGAATCGAGCCGACGATGGCACCGATCGTGGCGGACTCATTCCAGGTGGGAATCACCACGCTGATGCTCTGCCCGGCGGCCTCCTTGCGATCGCAGAGCTGCGCCGTATCCTGAAACTGGTGGTGATGGTAGGTTTGCAAATCGCGGATCCGTTATTCGTTCGATTGGAATGCGCTGACCATGTCACGACTGACGGGATACACCGCCGCGCAACGCGGACATTGCACCTTGATGACTTCCAGCTCGCCGAACAAATCGTCGAGCCGGTTTCGCCACGATGCCAGCAGAGGCAGGATTTTGCTCAAATCACAGCCGCAAGAAAATTTCAAATGTCGCACCTCTAACAACTTCACCTCCTCGGTTTGTTCGAGATTTTTCACGGCATCCACATCCAGCGCGGCCAGCCACTCCAGATCGCAATCCGGCTGAGCCACCACCACGGCGTAGTCGTCGTCGCCCATGTGAAACGCCCTGCCGGGCCGTTGTTCGGACTGATGATAAAATTGCTCGAACCACAACAAGGGGTTGCGGCTTTCCATTTCCATGGTCGAGAGGCGCGGTTCCTTTTGATACGCGTCTGTTGTCTGAGAATAGAAATAATTCCGATCCGGCTCGCGCACATCCTCGGTGAACAAACGTCCTGTAATCGACTCCTGGGTGCAGCCGCCGGTGGCGAAAAGATTGACGCGGGGTGCGCGCAAATTGACCGTCCAACCTGTGGTCTCCGCCCACGGACGGGTCACGAGGTAGAGGCTCAGCATGGCGATGTGCTCTTTCAGCATCATGTCCAGCTCGGGATTATGGCGGATTTTCTGCTCCATCAAATGGATGTAGTAGTCCGTGAACATGCCCGTGAACGAGGCACGGATCCACAAGGCATTGCGATGCCGCACGAAAATTGATTCCAACCGGGTGAATTCCTCACCCACCATTTCTCCATCCATGTTCACTGCGGCAGCATGCACCGAAAATGGAAGAAAAACCAAGTGAGAAATCCACCGAATCGCAGATCATTTTCTTGGAAATCGCCTCCCGCCCTCTATCCTCACGCCACGATGATGCGCTTGGTTGCCGTCATTTTGTCTGTTGCCAGACCTCACACCCGCTCTCTGCCATGACACCGTATTTTTCCACCGAACTCCGGAAATTCCCGATAGGAAATGTGCCTCTTGATGCCCATTTTGTGCCCAACGGTTGGCAAAAGCACCCGCATGCCTGGCTGAGCCTGGTCGATTGGCAGGCAGCGCAAGAAACGGAGTCTCTCACCATTGTCGATGAGTATGGCGAGGCACTCGCGTGGCAGGGTGAAACACCGGATCTCACGCGGACGATCCAAGCCTTTCACTCCTTTCGGGTGATCCACCCCTGGCATTTGCTTGAGGCAAACGAAGAACATCTCTCGCACCTCGCTGATTCGAAGATCGAGGGCGAAGTGCATGCGTCCGCCGAGATCAATGGTTTTGTGCATCTAGGAAAAGGCTCTCGCATCCTGCCGGGAGTCTTCATCGAGGGAAATGTGGTCATAGGCACGCACTGCACCATCGGTCCCAATTGCTACATCCGCGGAGCCACCAGCATTGGCGATCATGGCCGCATCGGCCATGCGGTGGAGATCAAAAATTCTCTGATTCTGGCCCACACAGCCATCTCCCACTTGTCGTATGTGGGCGACTCCGTGATCGGGGAAAAAGTGAATTTTGGTGCCGGAACCATCATCTCGAACTATCGGCACGACGGAGGTTTTCATCGCTCGATGATCGATGGCGCACTGATCGATACCCGACGCAGAAAATTCGGTGCGATCATCGGTGACCACGTCCACACCGGCATCCAGACTGCCATTTATCCAGGACGCAAAATTGCCGCCCATGCGACGACCAGGCCCGGTGATACGGTGCAACGCGATATCCCTTCTCCTGTCGTCTCCTAACGATTCAACACAGGGTAATCGGTGTAGCCCTTGTCACCATCGCCGTAAAATGTGTTCGGGTCCGGTTGATTGAGCGGAGCATCGAGGGCGAGGCGCTCGACAAGATCGGGATTGGCAATGTAGAGACGGCCAAAAGAAATGGCATCGGCTTGGTTGGTTTTAAGAAGCTGTTGTCCCACATCCCGCGTCAGTTCCTGATTTGCGATGAATGCTCCGTTGAATTGCTCGCGGATGCCTACACTGAAGCGAGGATGGGCCTCCAAACTTTCGCGCACGAAGAGAAAAGCAAGGCCGCGCTGGCTGCATGCGCGCGCCACGTGGCCATAGGTTACCGCCGGATCGGAATCGTCTGTGATGGTTGGCGATAGATGAAGGCCCACGCGATCGGCACCCCAGACGGAAATGGCGGCATCGACTGCCTCTAACATAAAACGAGCGCGGTTGGCGACGCTGCCGCCGTAAGAGTCCGTGCGATGATTGATGCGATCGTTGAGAAATTGATGCGGCAGATAACCATTGGCACCATGGATTTCCACGCCATCGAAGCCCGCTGCCAAGGCGTTTTCGGCGGCCTTGCGGTAGTCCTCGATGATGCTGGGAATTTCATCTTCCCTGAGCGCGCGGGGAATCTCGTAGGGCTTCTTCGGACGCAGGTGGCTCACGTGGCCTGATGCTGCGATGGCACTCGAGGAAACGGGCTGCGCACCGTTGAGATAATACGGATCGGAGATGCGTCCCACGTGCCAAAGCTGCGCGACGATACGACCGCCCGCTTCATGCACGGCCTGCGTAACGAGCTTCCAGCCCTCCACCTGCTCGGCGGACCAAAGGCCGGGGGTATCGGGATATCCGACGCCCTGCGGGGAAATCGAGGTGGCTTCCGATAAAATGAGACCGGCAGAACTACGCTGGCGGTAATATTCTGCCATCATCGCGTTAGGCACCCGACCTGTGTCGGCGCGGCAGCGAGTGAGGGGAGCCATGACGATGCGATTGGGAAGCTCCCAGGCACCGATGCGGAGAGGTTGGAATAAATAGGACATAGGAAAAATTTATTAGATCGTGAATTTGATGTTATTACCGCATTCTAATAGCAACACGAAAGTAAAATGTAGAAAAAATCCCGACCTCGCGAAAGGCCGGGATTTTTCATGACAGAAAAGGACCCAAACCGCAATAAGGAGAAAGGATTTGCAAATCCTTTCTTAGGCAACCCCATTCTCAGTTCACTGAGCCCCAGCAACCCATACCAATTGGACATCACGGCTCATTTTCAAGGTCATCCATCAGGAATCTGGCTGGGTGCCTGCCGATTTCAAGATCAGAGTGGCGACAAAATTTGCTCATTCCCCTTGACCTTTTGCAGTGGTTTGCATTCGTGCTGGCACTTTGCGACGAAATGATTAGAATGTGATTTACTTTCCAATGAACCTTGTAAAATCAAAACAACGCGTCGCTGACCACGGGGAGGTCTTCACCCCTGAATGGTTGGTGGAGGCGATGCTTGATCTGGTAAAGGGAGAAACCGAGCGCATCGACTCCCGGTTTCTGGAGCCGGCTTGCGGTAGTGGTAATTTCCTCATCAAAATCCTTCAACGGAAGCTTGCGGCCGTGGAACTGAAATACGGGAAGTCAGAGTTCGAGCGCCAGCACTACGCCCTGCTCGCCCTGATGTGCATTTACGGCATCGAACTGCTGCCGGACAACATCGCTGAATGCCGCGCCAACCTGCTGGAGATTTTCGCCGGATACTTGAATCTTCAGGAAACTGACGACCTTTATCGTGCCGCTTTCTACGTGCTCTCGCAAAACCTCGTCCACGGGGATGCGATGAAAATGCTCAGTCACGATGGAAGCTCCATCCTCTTTGCGGAGTGGGGGTATCTCGGCAAGGGCAAGTTCCAGAGGCGAGACTTCCGTTTGGATTGCCTTACCGGAGCATCGGCTTACAGCACCGAGGACTCCCTTTTCGCGTAACTCGGAAAACACGAACTCTTCACACCGACCAAAACCTACGCGCCGACAACCGTGTCTGAATTGGCCGCAGCAGCAAAGGAGGCGGCTCCATGAGTCTTCAAGCCAGCTTCACCCTGCGCGAGCGGAATCCGGACGTGCTGACTTGCATCGCCAACCTCTCCAACGACGAGGTCTTCACCCCGCCCGAACTCGCCAACCGCATGCTGGACACGCTGGCCGAGGCATGGGCGAAGAATCACAACGGCGCCAACCTCTGGGCGGACAAATCCGCCACTTTCCTCGATCCTTGCACGAAGTCCGGCGTCTTCCTCCGTGAAATCACCCGCCGCCTCACCGCTGGACTGGAAACGGAGATCCCTAACCTGCAACAGCGGGTGAACCACATCCTCACCAAGCAAGTCTTCGGCATCGCCATCACACGCATCACCAGCCTGCTTGCCCGCCGCAGCGTCTATTGCTCGAAACACGCCCAAGGCTCCCACTCCATCGCCAAAGGCTTCAAGACCGACGATGGCAACATCTGGTTCGAGCGCATGCAGCACACCTGGAATGGAAATCGCTGCCAATACTGCGGTGCCGCCCAAGCCGTATTCGACCGGGCCGAGGGACTGGAAACCCACGCCTACGCTTTCATCCACACCGACAATATCAAATCCCGCATCGCGGAAATCTTCGGCAAAAATATGCAATTCGACGTCATCATTGGAAACCCACCGTATCAGTTGGCAAGTGATGGAGGCACAAGGGATGTGCCGATATACCAAAACTTCGTTGAACAGGCGAAAAAACTTCAGCCCCGTTTCCTCGCGATGATCATTCCATCTCGCTGGATGGCTTCAGGTCTTGGTCTGAGTGAGTTTCGACAAACAATGCTTGGTGACCGAAGAATTCGCGAGTTGGTGGACTTCCCGGCCGCAAACGATGTATTCCCAGGAGTCGAAGTCAAAGCGGGGGTCTGCTACTTTCTGTGGGACGCTTCTCACAATGGCGATTGCAAGGTGACGACTTCTCGGGGCGGTGAGATCATTGGTCCGATAGAGAGGAATCTCGGAGAATATGATGTCTTCGTTCGAGATGCCCGCGCCGTATCAATCCTACACAAAGTGCTGAAAAAGAAAGAGCCCTCGATCAACACCATCCTCGCACGCGACAAGGAGTTCGGGTGGACTTCTAACTTTGACGGTTTTCACGACAAAGCGCGCAATGGCGATGTGCCCATCAACTACATTCGTAAGATGAAGCGCGGAGTCGGATATATCAACCGAAAGGACGTGACCAAGAGCGCCCATCTCATCGACAAATGGAAGGTCTTAGTGCCGCAAGCATTCAATGGTGGCGACGGTTTGCCTCATCAAATTCTTGGAAAGCCTCTAATCGCTCCTTTACCTTCTGTCTGCACGCAATCTTTTCTTTTCTTCTATGTTGATTCCGAGAGGGCAGCACGGAGCATTCAGTCATATTACACAACTCGATTTTTCCGATTCTTAGTTTCCGTTCGAAAGATCACACAGCACGCAACCCATTCTACATACGCTTGGGTGCCAGTGCAGAAATGGAACAAAACTTGGAAGGATGAAGATCTTTACGAGAAGTACGGAATAACGCGTAAAGAACAACTATACATCGAATCCCAAGTTAGAGTCATGAATCTCGAAGAAAACGAGGATGATTAAGACCATCGACCAAATCCTCGCGCCGAAGCCGGAGTTGCGCCCGCGCATCTACGCCTACTCCATTGCAGATAAGGCGCACGCGGGTTTACTCAAGATTGGGCAGACCAGCCGGGAGGTGAAGAAGCGGGTTGCTGAGCAACTTAAGACGGCGCGCATTCGGAACTACGCCATTGAATTGGACGAATCCGCTGAGCGAGACGACGGCACGATTTTCACCGACCATGAGGTGCGGGCGGCTCTCGAGCGGAAGGGATTCATTCGAGACGGGCAGGAATGGATGCGCTGCACAGTCAAGGACGTAAAAACCGTGCTTGCCGAGTTGCGAACGGGACAGAAATTCACTGGCACGCACCACGAGAGTTTCCCGATGCGCGACGAGCAGGCCGAGGCGGTCGAGAAAACCTACGACTATTTCAAATCCATCTGGCGGGAGAACAAGAAGGCGGTGCCACGTTTCCTCTGGAATGCGAAGATGCGTTTCGGCAAAACCTTCACCACCTACCAGCTTGCGAAAAAACTCGGCGCGAAGCGCGTGCTGGTGCTCACTTTCAAGCCCGCCGTCGAAGATGCCTGGCAGACGGATTTGGAATCGCACATGGATTTCAATGGTTGGAAATACCTGTCCCGCAACACCGGTGGCAATCCCACCGCCGCGAACAAGAGCAAGCCACTGGTCTATTTCGGCTCCTTCCAAGACCTGCTCGGTCGCGATGACGCGGGCAACATCAAGGCCCGCAACGAATGGTTGCACACGCTGGACTGGGATTTGGTCGTTTTCGACGAATACCATTTCGGAGCATGGCGTGAGACCGCCAAGGAATTGTTCGAGGGCGAAGATGCTGCGGTCGCCAAAAAGGAAACCAAACTCGAATATGCCGCCGGATTGGAGGATATGAATGAGGATCTGACGGTTCTTGAATGGGGTCGGTCCTTGGATTTAAGCAAGACCTGAATGGGGTCGGTGAATGGGGTCGTGAATGGGGTCGGTCCTTGGATTTAAGCATTTTTATTTTCTGCTAGACCAACAAGTGGGCGATTTTTGAGGGAAAGTAGCGGGCGACTTCCCTGAATTACTATGGATGGTGACGTATGATCGCCAAAATCATCGAACCTACCCCAACGGGGTTGCGTCCCGCTCTGCGCGCATGATCGTTCTCCGACACAACCCCGTTGGGGTTGAGAGGAATTCTGGGGACGTTTACCCAGGGTAGCGGCGTCACGCCACAACCCTGGGCTTTGTGACATAACCTCGTTGAGGTTGGGGAATTGAATGGCAATCACAGCCACATGAATGGGGTCAGATGCGCATGGTTACATTTTTTTGTGAGAGTATCGCGCAGCGTTGCGGGCCTCGCCCTTCGGTTTCTGGTGAAATTTTGATCGCCAGGAGGCAGATCAAAGTGAGTGCGGATATGGGCATGATATTTATTGGGATCGGTGAGCTAAGCAAGGGATTGCAAATCCCTTCTCCTTATTGCGGTTTGGGTCCTTTTCTATCATAAAAAATCCCGACCTCTTGCGAGATCGGGATCTTGGAGGCACTCGATTGAGTCGCATTACTTGCCCCAGCGGGCGAGCAAGGTGGTGGCCATGTCGCTAGGCGTCTCCGCCACGGCGATGCCGCACTCGGCGAGAATGCGTTTTTTCGCTTCGGCGGTGTCTTCCTCGCCGCCGACGATGGCGCCAGCGTGGCCCATGCGGCGTCCCGGAGGCGCGGTGGCACCGGCGATGAATCCGGCGATGGGCTTCTTGCAGTGTTCCTTGGCCCAGCGGGCGGCTTCCACCTCGGCTGTGCCGCCGATCTCACCGATCATGATGATGGCCTCGGTTTCGGGGTCCTCGTTGAACATTTTCAGCACATCCACGTGCGAGGTGCCGTTGATCGGGTCGCCACCGATGCCCACGCAGGTGCTTTGGCCGTAGCCGAGTTGCGTCAATTGGAACACGGCTTCATAAGTAAGAGTGCCGGAACGCGATACGACGCCGACGTTGCCGCGCTTGTGAATGTAGCCCGGAGCGATGCCGATGCGGCAGCCGCCGTGGGATTTTTCGCCGTAGCCGGGCGTCACCAGACCGGGGCAGTTCGGGCCGACAAGACGGACGGGCAGGCCTTTGAGAGCCTCCTTGACGCGCATCATGTCCATCACGGGGATGCCCTCGGTGATGCAAACGATCAGCTCCACACCGGCGTCAGCGGCTTCGAGAATGGCATCGGCCGCGAACGGAGGCGGCACGAAAATCGCGGAGGCAGTGGCTCCGGTTGCCTTCACGGCATCGGCCACGCCGTTGAAGATGGGCACGGTGTTTTCAAACAATTGGCCGCCTTTTCCCGGAGTGACACCTGCCACGACTTTGGTGCCGTAGGCAAGGGAAAGCGAAGCATGGCGAGCGCCGAAGCTACCGGTGATGCCCTGGATCAGGACTTTCGTGTTTTCGTTGATGAGAATGGACATGGTAAGATGAAGTATGAAGTGTTGGATCGAACGAATTAACCTACGAGTGCGACGATTTTCTCCGCGGCATCGGCCATGGTGGAGGCGGCGGTGATGTTGATGCCGCTGGCGGCCAGGGTGGCTTTGCCGGCCTCGACGTTGTTGCCCTCAAGGCGCACGACGAGCGGAATCGGTAGGCCGGTTTCCTTGGCGGCGGCGACCACGCCCTCGGCGATGACGTTGCAGTCCATGATGCCACCGAAGATGTTGATCATGATGCCTTTGACGTTCGGGTCGCCCAGAATGATTTTGAAGGCTGCGGTCACCTGCTCTTTGGAAGCGCCACCACCCACATCGAGGAAGTTGGCGGGCTCGCCACCGTAGTGCTGGATGATGTCCATGGTCGCCATGGCCAGACCCGCGCCGTTGACGAGACAGGCGATATTGCCATCGAGGCCGATGTAGTTGAGATCGTACTCGGAAGCCGCGACTTCGCGGGGATCTTCTTCTTCCTTATCGCGCATGGCGACGATGTCAGGGTGGCGATAGAGAGCGTTGTCATCGAAGCCGAACTTGGCATCGAGAGCCAGCACGCGGCCATCGGGCGTGGTGACGAGCGGGTTGATTTCCAGCATCGAGCAATCGCAGCTGATGAAGAGCTTATAGAGATTGCCGAGCAATTTCGCGAACTGCTTGGCGAAGTCGCCCGTCAGGCCGAGGGCGGCGGTGATTTTCCGCACCTCGTAGGCTTGCAGGCCGAGCAGCGGGTGGATGAACTGGCGGATGATTTTCTCCGGCGTGTTGTGGGCCACGTCCTCGATATTCATGCCGCCTTCCGTGGAAGCGACGATGACGGGTCGGCAGGTGGCGCGGTCCATCAGGATGGCGAGGTAGTATTCGTGCGTGATGTCCACGGCTTCCGCGATCATCACCTTGCGCACCAAGCGACCCGCCTCACCGGTTTGCACGGTGACGAGCGTTTCATTGAGCATCTTGCCGGCAAATTCGGCGGCTTGCTCGGGGGACTCGATCAAATGAACGCCGCCCTTGAAGCCGTTTTTGAAGGTGCCCTTGCCACGACCACCGGCATGAACCTGGGCTTTGATCACCAGCGGCGATCCGGCGAATTCCCGCGCGGCGGCTTCCGCCTCGGCAGGAGTGGAGGCAACGCGTCCTTTCGGACTGGGGACTTGGAAGCGATCAAAGAGTTCTTTTGCTTGGTATTCGTGGATGTTCATACGCTGGTTGAAAAATTTACCGCGCGGAAACTAGGGGACGGACTCCCCCAGGTCAAGATTTGTCGAAAATTTTTGCTGAGGATCGCGCAATGATGCGTCGCCCGAGAAAAACACTTGCCTGATCAACCGGAGCAAAATACGCGAAGTCGTGAGAGATCATCAGCGATGTCGATGCCCAGAGAGTGATCGGATCATGGCAAACCGTCGCGGCAACGCTTTGCGGCATCGAGCCACTGCTCCAAGGCCGGGCGATTCCCCTGCTCCAATAAGCGCGTGAGCACGTGGATCTCCGCCAGGGATTCTTGCAGCGCGTGGTGGACTTGATCGCGATTTTCCAAAAGAATTTCGGCCCACATGGCTGGATTGCCTGCCGCAACGCGAGTAGTATCCCGCAGGCCGTTGCCGCAATAGGCGCCCCAGGCCGGATCTTTCAACGAAACAATCGCACCGATGCTGGCCAAGGCATGAGGAAGGTGGCTCACACGCGCGACGATGGCATCGTGCTGCTCCGCCGTGGTCCAGGCGGTGCGACAGCCGAGAGCCTGCCAATACATTTCCAGTGCGTGGCAAAGGTGCTCGGGTGCGTTTTCGTCGTTGGTAAGCAAACAGGCGGCACCTTGGTACAGATCCGCGCGGGCATGTTCGATACCGCCTTTTTCTCCCCCGGCCATGGGATGACTACCGATGAAATGCAAACCCGCAGCACGCAGCACAGGTCTCAAGGTTTCATGTGGAAGGCGCTTCACACTGCCGACATCCGTAATCAGACAATCCGTGGGCAAGCCGGCCCCGATGGCACACTGCAGCAGACCCGCCATGCTTCCCACAGGTACACACAAGATGAGCAAATCGGCATCGAGCACAGCTTCCGCGAGATCTGTGGTGGCAACTATTCCTCGCTCACGGGCCTTGGCTGCGGCCTCGGCACGACGCGACCAGACAGTCACTTTGTGACCAACGGCGGGCGAGAGGGCCAATGAACCACCCAGCAGTCCACCGCCCAGCACGGAAATCTTTTGCAGAGAACTCATGAGAAAAAATTCGCCGGGCGTAACCCGGCGAGAAAGCTCAGAAAACTATCAGATCCGAAGCATCAGGGAACGCGGAAATGCTTTTTCTCCGTGGCGGGATACTGGGGATCAGCCACCAAGGTGCCGCTGGCGATGCCGCGCACATCCACCACTTTGTTGTTGAAGGGGCTGAACACGAATCCGGGCTTGCCGGGAACGGCGGCTGCCACCGGGTGATTTTTCGGAGGCGTGACATTCTTGGGCGGATCCACGGGAGGATTGTCAGTATTGAAGTCGGAAGTGGTAGCGGAGGAACCACTGTCGCCGGTGGTCAATCCCAGTTGTTTTTTGCGCTGCTCCTCTTTCAAACGCAGTTCCTCACGCTTGGCATCGATTTCCTGCTGTTTGGGATCGGTGACAGTGGTCTTCGGTTTGACTTTTCTCTTCGGCTCGATGCGGCGACCGTATTCATCATAAGGAACACACGACGAAACAACCACAGCACTGGTCAGGGCGGCTATGCAAAGAGAAAAAGAGCGTTTCATGACGGGTAGGAGGTAGGCCGCAGCCATTGAGTAATGGAGGCTGCGGTGGGAGATATGGTGCATGATTTCACACAGGCGTCAAGCACGCAGGTAAAGAAATTCCGACGAACCTGATCCTGCGCGCCTTGCCTCGTGTCAGCGCGAGGCGGCATCTGCCTCGATCCATTGCCACAACGATTCCAGTGAGGCTTTCACCGCCGACTTGGCATCGGCCAGAGGCACCTCGGTGGACGAACGGCCAAACAGATAGAACTTGATCTTCGGCTCGGTGCCGGAGGGCCGCACGGCAAAGCGACGGCCATCGGCGAGATCGACGAAGAGCATTTTCTCCTTGGGCAGGGCATCGCCTTCCTCGTCGTAGAGGTCCTGGGAGGCAAAGTCGCGCACGCGCACTACGGCGGAGCCATCGCAGGCAGACGGTGGGTTCGCCGCGTAGGAGGCAGCCAGCGCCGCGATTTTCGCCGCGCCATCCGCGCCTTCCATGACCAGGGACTTGCCGATTTCGAGGAAATAGCCGAACTGCGTGTAAATTTGGTCGAGCAATCCGGGCAGAGTCAGCCCCACACTTTTCGCGTAGGCGGCCACTTCCGCGAACATCACGGCCGCACCGTTGGCGTCCTTATCGCGCACGAAATCGCAGCCGAGGTAGCCGTAGCTCTCCTCGCCGCCGAATACAAAGAAGCGCGAAAATTCCAAGCGCAGTTGGCGCGATTGCTCTTCCGTCAGCGAGCGATAGCCATCCGCGCTGTGCTCGGCAATTTTCGCCGCGGGGATGGTGTTTTCGTATTTGCGCAGTTTTTCGGCAATGTATTTGAAACCGGTGAGAGTGTCCACCATGCGGATGCCGAAATGATCGGCGATAGAGCGCTGCAGCTCGGTGGTGACAAAGGTCTTGATCAACACAGCGTGACTGCGGGTGGCATCGGTGAGCCAGCCGAGATCGAAGGCGGTCTTGACCCGATACCAGGCCATCAGCGAGCCAATCTGATTGCCGGTGAGCAGGGCCATGTGGCCTGCGGCATCACGCGCGGCGATGCCCATGCGGTCGCTGTCCGGATCGGTGCCGATGACAATCTCCGCGCCGGATTTTTCCGCGAGCTCGATCGCCATTTTCAACGCCGGGGCGTTTTCGGGATTGGGCGAATCCACGGTGGGGAAACGGCCGTCCTCGATGTCCTGTTCAGGCACGGTGATGACATCGAAGCCCAGCTCGCGCATCATCGGCACCACGATTTTTCCACCCGTGCCGTGTAGGTTGGTGAACACCACCTTGGCGGTCGAGGACTGGAGTAGTTCCGGCTGCATGAGCAGCGAGCGCAAGCGGTCCATGTAGCGGCGGTCCATCGCGGCGTCCAGCACTGTCAGTGTGCCTTGCGCGGATGGATCGACTTTTTCGTAGGTTTCGGTTTCGATCGCATTGACCAGCGCGATAATGGCGTTGGCGTGAGTATCGACGATTTGCGCGCCGTCATTGAAGTAGGCCTTGAAACCGTTGTCGTGCGCGGGATTGTGGCTGGCGGTGAGCACCACGCCGGCATCCGCGCGCAGTTCGCGAATGGCGAAGGACAACTGTGGCGTGCTGCGAGCGCTCTCGAACAGATAGGCATCGGCGCCGAGCTCGGTGCAGACCTTGGCGCAAAACTCGGCGAAGTCGCGCGAGAAATGGCGGGTATCGTGCGCGAAGACCAGCCGCGCTTTGCGTGCCGTACCGACGTGCTGCTGGGCGTATGCGACCAGCCCACGCACGGCGCGACCGACGTTGAAAAAGTTCATGCTGGCGGTGCCGACGCAGGGATGTTGCGGGCGTCCGTTCGGTCCCCCCTGCCCTTGTTCTAACGCGGTTACCACGCGCCCGATGGTGCGACCGCGCAGGCCGCCGGTGCCGAAGGCGAGTTTTTTGAAAAAGCGGTCGTTCAGCTCGCCCCATTGCTCATTTGCCACCAATTCCGCGACCACGCGCGCGGCGAAGTCGTCCGCCACGCCACGCAGCAGTGCGTGGATGTTCTCGCGGGCGGAAGGCAATAGTTTTCCGGCGTGCACAGCTTTTTCCAAATCGGCGATCAAGGGATTCATCGTGCGCGGATAGTGCCCGCAGAGGCCGCGCTTGGCAATGCCTTTTTGCGCCAGCCGGATGATCCGGGACGATGCTCATTGACAGCGCGGCGGCGGCTTGGTTAGAAGCAAATGCAGCATGTCCAGTGTCATCGCCGATGCCTTTCAAGATGCCGCCTCCTGGCAGGTGTTTGCCTCCGGTCAGGCTCGTGGGAACATCGAAACCATCAGCGGTCCTGCGGGCCAACCGGCGCTGCGCCTGCACTACGATTTTCACGGTGGCAGTGGCTTCATCGCGCTGCGCTACCCGCTGGCATTTGCCATGCCTAACACCTTTCGGCTGCGAGTGAACTATCGCGGCGAGGGACCGCCGAATCATTTGGAGTGCAAAGTGGCATCGCCCGGCGGCGCGAATGTGTGGCGTCACCAGCTGATGGCGGTAGCATGGCCGCAGGAGTGGCAGCCATGGACGTTTACGGAACGTGAGCTGGCATTTGCCTGGGGCCCTGCGGGCGGTGGTGCGCCGGCTGCGGTGGAGGCGCTTGAGTTTGTAATCGTGGCAGGTCCGGGCGGGCGCGGGCATGTGGATTTGTGCGAGCTTGCCATCATCGATGAAACACTGGAGCAAGCGCCGGTGATGTCCGCCTCCAGCGCGCAGGCGGGTTTCGAGCCCAGTCGCGGCGAGTGGCGGGCGTGCCGTGATGACCATCAGCCGTGGTGGTGCCTGGACTTCGGCCGCATGCACCGTTACGGCGGGCTGGTGATCGACTGGCCAGAGGGCCTCCCCGTGCGCGCGTTTTCGTTAGAATCTTCCGCGAAGGGAAATGTCTGGCACACCCTCTATCAAGCGACCTATGCCAGCGGCGCGCGCACCCACATCGCCACGCCCGGCGCGGAGAGCCGCTACCTGCGCTTGTGCTTTCACGATGCCCGCCATGCCGCGCTGCGTGCCGTGCATGTGCAGCCGGATGCCTTTTCCCAGAGCACTCACGCCTTCATGCATGCCGTGGCGCGGGACTATCCGCGCGGCTGGCATCCGCGTTATTGGCACCGGGAACAGTCCTACTGGACGCCAGTCGGCTTGCCTGAGGGCGGCAAGCGGGCGCTGATCAATGAGGAGGGCATGGTGGAAATCGATGAAGGGGGATTTTCTCTTGAACCGTATTTATGGACGCCTGATGGATTGCTGACATGGGCGGAGATGAGCCCTGTGGTCGGGCTGTTTGCCGCCTCCCTGCCCATGCCGCAAGTGACACTTACGCATGAGCTGGCGAGCTGTGAGATCACGCCCTGGATCGATGATGCAGGCGGCCGAAGGATCCTGCGTGTGCGCTATCGCTGGACCATGAAAACCGCCCTACCGCAGGCCATCGTTGCCATCGCCGTGCGGCCCTATCAGGTCACGCCGCCATGGCAGGCTTTTCGCAATCTCGGTGGCATGAGTCCCATTGCCGAGGTGGACCCTTGCGGTCAAATGCTTCGCGTGGAACATCACGCGCTGTATGCGCATCCCGCGCCGGACGAGCAGGGCGCGGCCCTGATGGAGCAAGGCGGAGTGCTGGCCTACTTGTCGCATGGAAAATGCCCGCCTCGCGAAACAATCGCCGATCCCAGTAAACTCGCGTCCGCTGCCATGATCTGGCACGTGCCGCAGCATGCCGCGTCATGGGAGGTCACAGTCGCGGTGCCGTATGACGAGCCCGATGTTACTCCCGCACCGGGCGATATCACCACCATCCAACGACGCTGGGAGGCGGCCTTGAATTCGGTGACATGCAAGGTGCCCAGCAGCGCGCAGGTGGCCTTCGACTGCTGGAAAACCTGCGCCGGTCACATCCTCCTCCATCGCGAGGGCGCGGGCTTCCAACCGGGGCCGCGCCGCTACACGCGCTCGTGGATTCGCGACAGCGTGATCATGGGCTCAGCCCTCGCCAAAACGGGCATGGCTCACCCCCTGCGGAATTTTCTCTCATGGTATGCTGCATTCCAGCGCGACGATGGGTTTGTGCCCTGCGTCGTCGATCGGGATGGTGTCGATTGGATTGTCGAACACGACAGCCACGGGCAGTTTTTGTGGGGCATACGGGAAGCCTATCGATACGAAAAAAACGAGTCATTTCTCGCCACCATGCTGCCCCACGCGATCAAGGCGGCCGAGTATCTGGTGAGCCTGCGCCGTCAGCGCACCACCGATTTTTATCAATGCGAGGAGCAGCGTGAAAGATACGGACTGTTGCCGGAATCGGCCAGTCACGAGGGCTATCTCGCCCATCACGTGCATTCGTATTGGGATGACTTCTGGGGTATACGCGGGCTGGAGGCCTGCGCCGACATTTGCTGCTGGCGCGGCCTCAGTACCGAGGCGCAACACTGGCGCGATGAGGCGGCGTCATTTCATCGCGATACTCTGCGCTCAATGCAACGGGTGATTGAACAAAAGCATCTCGACTACCTGCCCGGTTCGGTGGAATGGGCGGACTTCGATCCCACCGCCACGGCGAACGCCATCGCGCAGCTCGACTTTGTCGACGCTCTCCCTCCAGGCCCGCTGCGACAGATGTTCATTACGTATCTCACGGGCATGCGCCGCAAGCAGTCGGGAGAAATGCCGTGGCTGAACTACAGCGCCTACGAGATCCGCATCATCGGGGCACTCGTGCGCCTCGGGCAACGCGAGCAAGCCTATCAGCTTTTGCAATGTTTTCTCGCCGACCGCCGCCCCGTGGCGTGGAACCAGTGGCCGGAAATCACCTGGCGCGATCCGCGCGCACCGGGCCATCTCGGCGATGTGCCGCACAGTTGGATCGGCGCGGAATTCATCCTCGCCCTCACCGGCATGATCGCCTGGGAGCGCGAGTCCATCGACCAACTCGTGTTGGCGGCGGGAGTGCCCTGGTCGTGGGTGGCGGAAGAGGAGGGCCTGGATTTGCAACATTGGCCGACGCGCTACGGTAGGCTGCATCTCCTACTCCGTGCAAGCGAGCCCAAGGTCTTGTGGATCGAAGTCGGTGCCGGGCTGAAGATTCCGCCCGGCGGAATCGTGATGCAAGCGCCTTGCCCGGAAGGCATGGGGCTGGCTGTGATCGAGGTCATCGAAGGCCATGGCGTGATCGCCCCCGACCATGCCAGCGTGTTCATTCGGCAACTTCCGCTGCGGGCGCGCTTGATCTATCGGCCGCACGGCAACGCGATCGCAGGGCAATCAACCTAACACAATCAGCACCCGGTTCACTCCGTCCACGGAATTGCCGCGCCATTCTTCCCACGAAAAACGCAGACCGCCGTTGCGATACGGATGCGGCAGGCGCGTTCCTTCGAGTTTCACGCCATTCAGCTCTACCGCCAGTGGCCCATAGCCCTCATCGCCGATGCGATAGCTGACCAGCCAATGATGCTCGCCCACGCGCCATTCGACTTCCAGCCCCGACAACTCCTGGGCGATCACCGGGTCAATGACCACCGCATCTTTTTCCACACGCAGGCCTAGGAAGCATTGCACCAACACCCGCACGGCGATGCCGGACCCGCTGGAATACACCCGCCAGCCACCCTCTAACGCAACCTCGCCGCTCAGCACTTTTTCGTAGTGCTCCTTCGCCTCGTAACGATCGCTAAAATCGGCATCGGAGCTGGAATAATAACAATTGAGCTGTCGCAAGGCGGAGGATGGCACCAGCCCGCGCAGGCCTATCGGATTGATCTGTTGCAACGCATGCCACAGGCCCTTCGCATCGCCGAAACGTGCGAGGGCCTCAGCATAGCGGATGTGCGCATGCATGTACATCAGGCCAATTTCACGACCGAAATAACTCGCCGTCTCAGCCCTGAGAAAACGCTGGGAAATGCCGCCCGCATAGGCCAGCGGTCGATCAAACAGACGCGCGCCATCGGGCCCTAACAAATGATCGCTGATCAAGCCCAAATGATGTTCCGCCTGCTCGCGGGTGAAAAGATCGTTGATGATCGCATGGATCATCGGCAGCAGGCTGTAGCGGATGCCTGTCGTCTCATCACTCGGATGAAGAAACGCCACCGGCTCGCCCGCCTGCGGAAATTGCATGAGCCCCGTCACCACTCCATCGCGCAGCAGATGATGCTGAAAGTCCCGCCGAATCCGCGCGACATCGTCACGCAGCGAGCGCAGATCGACGTGAATGCCCATCGCCTCACAAGCATCAGCCCAGGTGCGCACGGTTTGTTCGTGCAAGGTCACGGTCCAAGCGCTGCAAAGATTTTCCCGCATGTCCGCTTGCGCTGGCTGCATCGAGTCATTCCAATCGCCATGCCCGTACGCCGCTAAAAGCGTCCCTGGAATCACCCGCTCGCGCATCAGGTCCAGCGCGCGCCCGGCATGCTCCAGGATCGAGACCGCCTGAGCATCTGATGTCAGGGAAAAATACGGCATCGTCTCTTCGAGGATCGACGCATCAACACTGGCGAGCAGATACTGCGATAGCGCCAACACGGGCCAGAACACGATGTCGCCATGCGAATCGCCCGCACGAATGCCGCGGTCGCGCTCAAAAAACGTGAACCACTGCGGCCAGTCGCCATCCGGATTTTGCTGCCGGAACACCCGCAACAACAGATCGCGCGCTTCCGCCAATTTCCCGAAGGCCAGCATCAACTCCAGCGGCCCTTGACACACATCGCGAGTCCCCCACCCGCCGCCGGTGTATTGCTCCAAACCACGCGGCGAACGGTAATGCACAAGCGCGTTTTGCACCAACCACGGAAGCATGTGACTCCATGCCGAGACGCTTTCATCGGCGCTGCCGTCTTTGGTGACACTGAGACACAAGGCCGGATCAGCAACACAAGGCGACTCCTCCGACGGTGGCAGCAATCGACCCTCGATGACCATCTTCACCGAATCCGTGAGAGCTGTTTTCAGGCAAAGATACGGCTCGCCACGCGACCGCTTGTCCTCCCACAACATCTCATCACCGCCGACCTGCTCCCACACCGCGGCATGCTCGGTCACAAGCGCAAAACATCCGTCCGGAAAACGGCGGCCCACATCACTGTGCGGTGCGGCTTTGACGAGAATTTCATTCGCATGTTGTTCGAATATCACGGAGGCCGGGGTCAAACCATCGTCGCCGGATAAGGCCACGTGATGGATCAACAGGAAACGCCGCGGTGGACCGTTTCGCACATCGATTTCCAAACTCAGGCACGACGACCGCGCACCTGCTGCCGAGCGCACCACCACCTCACCGGATGCAGTTTGATAGATCCAGCGGCACTCCTGCTCCGCCATCGCAAAGGCCGAGGGCGCGCCGAGCAGACACCACGTGCCGTCCATATCCATCATGATGCGCAGGCCGTGAGATCGGAAAATGCCGAGATAACTGCGACAGGCCGAGAGGAAACGATTGATGCTGACATGGCCCTGGGTGACCATCGAATGAAACACGCCGTTCATCCACACCGTGCTGGTCATCGATGCCTCATCGGGCTCCCAGCCAACACCACTGCGCAAGATCATGCCGTGCGGACGCAAGACCCGCTCTTCTTTCTCGCGCAACACCACATGCTGGTGATCGGGCGTGAACCACGACAGCAATCGCCCGCCGTCCCATTCCTCATGCTCACGCACCGCACCGAAATGGCGGACCATCGTCTCTTCATCCAGCTCATCCACCGCGAGTGCGCGGGCGAGCGCGAACCAACCGAAGACTCGATGTTGGGGGAAATCCTCCACGGGCCACGCGGCACAACTCGCTTCCGGCAGGGACAGCACCTGTGCGAAATGCGAAAGATCCAGATCCGATAGAGCATCCGGATGATCCGGAATGACACTTACAAAAAAACCACGTGTGGCATGATCGCCGGGAGCCAGGAAAACTTTTTCCTCTTGCACCCCCACCAATGAATGCTCGTGCTGGCGTTTTTTGCCGGGTAGACCGCCACTGACATAATCAGCCACCTCATGGGTGCGATGACCGCGACCGAACACTGACAAGGCGTCCGTCGCATACGACACCGCCCGTCCCAATGAACCGACCAGAGCTGCCGGAAAACGTCCGCCCATCGATTGGTTCTGCCGCGAGGCGACACAGCAGCCGTGCGTTTCATGCCGCAGCGGGAAATGATCGATGTAGTGGCTCACGTAACATTCGTTCATGCGCACCGCGCCCTCATGCGCCAGTCCAAGATCCTGCGTGAACATCAAATCGAACGCCACTTCCGTGGACCCGCGGTTTTCGATGTCCACATGCCAGAACCAAACCGGGGCATGCTCCGCCAGACGCAACCGGATGCGGATTCGCAGGCCATACCACAACGCGGTTCCCACCGCTCCCCATGCCTCCTGCTGCCAGCAAACAAACGATGCGCCCAACAAGGGCAACACATCCTTCAACTGCGGTGCGTATAGCCGCAAAAGCAATTGCGAGGGCCCCGCTTCCCATGCGTTGGGCGGAAACAGATTGACCATCGTGTCATGAAGATGCACCCGACGGATCGAACCCGTGGCATTCCATTCCACGCGCAGGCCCGCTTGATTGCGAATCACATGCGGCATCAGGGAGGGATCGGGGCTGGCATTCATGCTTCAAATCATCGACATGGGATCATCGGAAAACGGTCCGCCATTTCCGGCATCGGTCCCGCAGGTTTCGGCATACTCGGTGAATTCCGATAGACGGGCCACCACTGAAGCATACGAGGAAATTGCCTGAAACTGCGTGACGATCAGCGAAAACGCCCCGAGCAAAGTGGCGAAGGCCATCGCCGCCTGACCGATCACACCGAACTCGACCGAGCCCTTCATGAACAAGGGCGCGACGATGAAGACCGGGATCAACTGGATCAGGTAGTTGTAGCCGGTGCTGAAAAATCCGAGATTGCGATTCACCGCGATGATACGTCGCGCATTGAGCATCACCTCGCGGATGCGCTGCGCCACTTTGACTTGGAATTTTGTGGTATCGAGGTGCTCGTGCTCATGCTGCGCCAGCTCGCGCATGCGGATCAACTCGAGACGTAAGTTCGCCTCGTGATCGGCGCGTTCGTAGTTCAAGCGGATCAGCGGCCGCCCCAGCCAAATTGTAAACAACGAGCCGATGACCGCATACAACACGGAAAATGCGAACAGCTTGGGACTGATTTGCCACATCACCCCAGAGAACGACAGCACCGTGATCGAGGCATTGATCACCATCAACAGAAAGGACAAAGTCGTGGTGGTCAGTTGCTTGACATCGTCGGTCATGCGCTGGTCCGGATTGCTCAAAACAGCCTGCCCGCAGCGCGGTAGATAAAGTTGGCGCTCGATGTAGATGTCGGTAATGCGGCGCGTCAGCCATTCCCGCCAGATCAGGCCCAGATGCTCTTCCGCAAAGCGGAACATGACCGCAAACAAGGTGCTGACCGCAAACACCACCAAATACCAAGCGGCAAAACGATAAAATCCGGCATGGTCGCGGATTTCAATGGCGGACATGAAATAACGCCCGACGTAGCTACCCACCACGTTCATCAGATTGATGGCGATCATCAGCGTCATCAAGGCCACAAACAACCACCTCGCCCTGCCGCCGGACTCGGATGTGAGAAACATACCGATGACAGTCCGCAGTCGAACCCAGGTATGCCGCACGGGAATTTTTTTCTCCTGACTCATGCGCGCTAGATTTCCAATGCGACAGGGAGTCGGTGGCGAGCAGCAAAACTCACGGCATATCCCCGAACAAGCGAGATGACTGCCAAAAGCATGCCGGGGTTTCGTTGCAACATCACGCGGGTCACAGCCCGACGTTATCCAAACCGCAGAGCACAAGCAAGAGGCAAGTTCTGGCACGCTTGGGGCCATTCCTGCACCAGGCGTGTCGCGACATTTTCCCTTGCCGACCATGCCCCTGCCAGTCAACGTTCCTGTGTGTCCCAGGATAAAACACTTTCAGTCACCCAACTGTTGCGGCGCATCAAAAATGTCGTCGAGATCGAGGTCGGAGAGGTGTGGGTCGAGGGGGAGGTCAGCAACTTGAAAAAGCAAGCCAGCGGGCACTGGTATTTCACGCTGAAAGACGAGGGCGCGCAAATCCAGTGCGCGATGTTTGGCGCGCGCAAACGCAGCGGCAACGAGTGCCTCACCGATGGTGCCAAAGTCCGCGTCTTTGCCGAGACCAGCATCTATGAGGCACGCGGCAGCTTGCAGATCATCGTGCTGCGCGCCGAGGCGGCCGGTCAGGGCGACTTGCAGGCCAAGTTCGAGGCACTGAAACGCAAACTTCACGCCGAGGGCTTGTTCGATGCCTCGCGCAAAAAATCCCTGCCCCGTTTCCCCCGCCAGATCGGCATTGTCACTTCCGAAACGGGTGCCGTCATCCAAGACATTCAGCAAGTCATCGCCCGCCGCGCGCCGTGGGTGAAACTCTATCTGATTCCCATACGCGTGCAGGGCAAGGGTGCCGAGCGCGAGATCGCCGCCGCCGTGCATGCCTTTTCCCAGCACGAACAGTACGGCTTGCCTGCCTGCGATGTGCTCATCGTGGGCCGTGGCGGCGGCTCCTTGGAAGACCTGTGGTGCTTCAATGAGGAAATCGTTGCCCGCGCCATCGCCCGTTGCCGCATCCCGGTGATTTCCGCCGTCGGGCATGAGATTGATTTCACCATCTGCGACTTCGTCGCCGACCTGCGTGCCCCCACTCCTAGCGCTGCGGCCGAGCTGGCGGTGCCGGATTCACAGGATCTGACAAGGCGGTGGCAAAACATCGAACGCCGCATCCAGCAACTGGTGCATAGTCGATTGGAACAGTGGCAGTATCGGCTGGAAGCGATGCAACGAGGCACACTCCAACGACGCGGTGAACGCATCTTGCGAGAACCCGTGATGAAGCTCGACTCATTGGGCGATCGACTCTCTCGCGCGACCGAATCTCATCTCCAGCACTCGCAGCAGAAGCTGGAGCAACTTCGCATTGCACACCGCGGTCTGCATCCACGACTGATACTGGAACGCCGCGCGGCTTTGCACACCGAACTGGGACGCCGCCTTCAACAATCCATGCGACAAACCTTCGAGCGCCGTGAAAAGCAACTCAAGCACCTCGATGCCATCCTCCGCACCTTGGGACCCGATTCTTCATTGCAGCGAGGATACTCGATTACGTTTGATGAAACCGGTCGCATTCTTCGCAGGGCGAATGACGCACAGGCGGGATCGAAAATCACCACGCGGCTTGCGCAAGGATCCATCGAGAGCGTGGTCGTAACAACGCATCATGATGCTAACCAGAAATAAATGAAACCTACGATGGAGTGACCGTCAATTCTCCATCATGATCACTCCTCATCACCAGCGTCTTCGTCCTGTGCCAGTGACTCATCCTCTTCCTTCCGCGCCTTAGCCAGCGCCGAGGCCACCATACCGGTGGGGACGGCGATGATACCGAGGCCCAGAATCAGAATGACAAAGGTGAAAATTTTACCTCCCACGGTGATCGGATAGACGTCACCGTAGCCCACTGTCGTGAGCGTGGCGACGGCCCACCACAGACCATCGAACATGGAACGGTAGCGATCCGGTTGCGCGGCGTTTTCAAAATGATAGATCCCCATGCCCGCGATGTAGAGGAGGATGAAGGTGGTCGTGAGAAACAGCACGATTTCCTCCTTGGTCAGCACAAAAGCGCGATGAAAACGCCGCATCGCCTTGCTGTAGCGGGCTAATTTCAGGATGCGGAACAATCGGAGCATGCGCAGCGCCCGCAGGTTGCGCAAATCCACCCCCAGACCGATGTAAAACGGCAGGATCGAGATCAAATCGATGATCCCGAAAAAACTCCGTGCATACCCCCAGCGAGAGCGCGAGAACCAGAGCCGCAACAGATACTCGATGGTGAACACCACCACAGAAAACCATTCGAAGACATTGAGCCATTTCTGCTGGGCTGGCGACAAATTCGGCAATGTCTCCACCGCAAATCCAATGAGACAGAGAAAGATCAATGCCTGCAATGCGATCTCCCACTTGCCAAAATCCGCATGTCCTGAAGAGTCGCATTTCATGATTCAAAAGAACTCACACCTTGAACAATCCACCGCGCTTGCCACCAATCACCGCCGCACCGATGATGGCCACCGAGAGAAACACCATCGCCCACACGCCCAGCGCAGCGGCGAGCTGCACACCATTGCCCAGGGTGCTGAGCAGGGTGTAGATCGCCTTGGTGATGGGATAGTGCTCGGTTTGTTGAGCCAAAATGAGACTGTCGCTCACTTCCAGCATGGCGAAAGCAAATGCCAGAATCGCCCCGGCGGCGAGATTGGCACCGATCAGCGGCAGCGCGATCTTTCGCAGCGTGCGCAACGGCGTGGCCCCCATCGATTTCGCCGCCTCCTCCAGCACCGGATTGCTTTGTTGCAGGCCTGCGACCGCCGAACGCACGACGTAAGGCAGTCGCCGGAACGCATAGGCCACGATCAACAGCAGCGCGGGATTGCCATCGGCCCCGATCAGAAAAGCAAAGGGCTTGCCGGGTTGGGACAGCGCGAGGTAACCGAAGGCCATCACCAGTCCAGGCACGGCCAGCGGCAGCATCACCAGCGAGTCGAGCAGGGCACGGCCTTGGATTTTGCTGCGCACCACCACCCAGGCAATCGCCACACCTAACAACAGATCGATGATCGTGGCCATCGATGCATAAAACAGGCTG
>ERZ1066127.266-NODE-266-length-32333-cov-12.724115_pt1 | contig 32333 bp, 22 predicted proteins | sample MGYA00382774_ERZ1066127 | MGnify/ENA primary metagenome ERZ1066127 (study PRJEB33369, sample SAMEA5778357) | biofilm metagenome | biome: Industrial cooling water; feature: Water cooling tower basin; material: Biofilm | place: United Arab Emirates | collected...
ACGCTGCAGCGAATCGCCATGTTATCAGCTTCGGTACCACCAGAGGTAAAAAAAATCTCGGCAGGAGCACAATTCAAGAGCTGCGCAACTGCTTTCCGTGCTTTTTCAATCTCTGTTCGGGCCACACGACCCAAGGAATGGGTTGAGGAGGGATTACCATACACACTACTCATTACTGGAATCATCGTTTCCACCACTTCTGGGTGTAAAGGCGTGGTGGCGGCATTGTCAAAATAGATCTTAGCCATGGGCGAGTTCTTCAATAAGTTTGATGATTTGCTGGGCCAAAGTGTCAGCAGCTTTCAAACTGGGAGCTTCGGCATAAATGCGGATAATTGGTTCCGTATTCGATTTGCGCAAATGCACCCAAGAATCGGCAAAATCGATTCGAACGCCGTCGGCTGTATTAATTTCGTAATCGGCATGTGCTGCTTTTACTTTTTCCAATACATCATCTACATCTATGGCCGGCGTTAACTCGATTTTGTTTTTGCTGATAAAATAAGGTGGATAAGAGGCCCTCATTTCAGTCATTTTTTGGCCCGATTTGGCCAAGTGCGTCAAAAAAAACGCAATTCCCAGCAAGGCATCTCTTCCAGCGTGAAGTGTGGGATAAATGATACCACCATTTCCTTCACCACCAATGACGGCGTTGATACGACGCATTTCGGTGACAACATTCACCTCTCCTACCGCACTGGCAACATAACGCTGCCCGTGTTTCTCAGTCACATCGCGCAAGGCGCGTGTTGAACTCAAGTTTGAAACAGTGTTACCGGGTGTGTGTGTGAGCACATAATCCGCAACGGCAACCAAAGTGTATTCTTCACCGAACATGCTGCCATCCTCGTTCACCAATGCTAGGCGGTCAACATCAGGGTCAACTACAATACCTAAATCAGCACCAACTTCTTTCACCAAGTCTGAAATTTCGGTCAGATGTTCGGGCAAAGGCTCGGGGTTGTGAGGGAAATTTCCATTGGGCTCACAATACAATTGATGTACCTGCATTACCCCTAGTTCTTTCAATAACTTGGGAACTGCAATGCCACCAGTAGAGTTCACGCAATCGATAGCCACCGTAAATCCACGTGCACGAATAGCCTCTACATCCACCAAGGGCAATTCAAGAATTTGCTGGATATGGAAATCCATCGCATCCGTTCGTTGGGTGTAACTACCTAACGCATCTACTTCTTCAAATTGCAATTGATCAGGCGATTCTGCCAAGGCAAGGACTTCCGCCCCATCTTTGGCATCAATGAACTCACCCTTTTCGTTTAGCAGTTTTAGTGCATTCCATTGTTTAGGATTGTGTGACGCTGTTAGGATAATGCCACCTGCAGCTTTCAATTCAGGAACCATCATCTCTACTGTTGGAGTGGTTGATAATCCCACATCCACCACATCCATGCCTAATCCCTGCAGCGTACCAACTACCAACCGATTCACCATTTCTCCCGAAATGCGCGCATCTCTTCCTATTACGATGGTTTTGCCACCTCCTCTTTTTTTGAGCCAGCTTCCAAAAGCAGCGGTAAATTTTACTACGTCAAGTGGACTTAAGCCATCGCCGGGTTTACCGCCGATCGTTCCCCTTATGCCAGAAATGGATTTGATTAGTGTCACAGGTATTTGTTTGCCACAAATATACGGTTAGAATGTTCACCGTAGCAGCGCACGATAAAGCTCGTTATTCGCTTTTTACAACCAACTTAAATCCTTTGCCATGCACATTCATTATTTCAACGTTTCCATCGGTCGATAGCATTTTACGCAATTTGCTTATGAAGACATCCATGCTTCGGCCATTAAAATAAGTATCGCTCCCCCAAATTTGCTTTAATGCTTGCTCACGCGGCACCACTTCATTGATGCGAGAACACAACATACGCAACAATTCAGATTCTTTGCTGGTGAGATCGGTTTGCTGTCCATCAATGGTAAGGGTTTGGGTTACAGCATTAAAATGTGTACGCGAAAAGTGAAATTGCTCTGTATCGCTTTGCGTTGACACGCCTCTTCGCAAAGTCCTTCTCAAAACAGCATGAATACGAACCATCAGCTCGTCCATGCTAAAAGGCTTGGTAAGGTAGTCATCTGCACCGATTTCAAAGCCTTTCAGTACATCTTCTTTCATACTACGCGCCGTCACAAAAATGATTGGCACTTCTGCATTTTGCTTCCTGATTTCTTTTGCCAAGGTAAAACCATCTTTGATGGGCATCATGATGTCAAGAATCAATAAATTATAGGTAGCCGACTCAAACTTAGCCAATGCCTGTGCACCATCGGTGGCAAGGTCTACTTCAAAACCTTTGGCTCTTAAGCGTTCAGAAAGAATAAGACCGAGATTTTCGTCATCCTCGGCCATGAGGACTTTGATTTCGTTTTCAGGATTTTCCATGAATATCAGGTTTTTCAAATGGTAGCGTGATGATAAAGGTACTGCCGTCACCGGGAGAACTTAAAACTTCAACTTTTCCTCCGTGAAGTTCTACAATACTTTGTACATACGAAAGCCCCAGACCAAAGCCCTTGACATCGTGTACATCGCCAGTTGGCACCCGGTAAAATTTTTCGAAAATCTTTTTGACCTGCGCGGTGGTCATGCCAATACCATTATCGCGCACTTCAATGACAACACCATCGGCGGTACTTTGGGTTTCAATCGAAACTTCTGGATTGCGGGTACAATATTTTAGCGCATTGTCAATCAGGTTGGTGAACACATTGAGCATATGCATTTCATCAAGTGGCAGTTCATGTTGGTCTGCAAGCAACCTTAAGTTAAGACGTCCTTGTTTTTTGTGCACCATCAACTCCGTTTGATGCGCTGCTTTCGCAATTAAATCATGCAGATTTAAAACATGAAGCTTGAGCGAGAAACCCGACTTTTCTAAGAGCGCAATATTCAAAATGCGCTCAACGTGTCGCCGTAGTCGCTGATTCTCCTCAAAAATGATGCGATTATACCTTTCTGCAGCCGTATTGTCATCCTTTCGCATCAATTCCAACACAGCTTCGCTTGCCAAATTAATGGTTGCAATAGGCGTTTTTAGCTCATGGGTCATGTTATTGATGAAATCGGTTTTTAATTCTGATAGCTTTTTTTGCTTCAGCAACAGGTCAACCAACATGTAAAAGCTCCCTCCTAAAAGCAGAATAGCCAACATCGAAAGCATGATTTGTGCTGAAACATGACTGAAAAAGAAAGCCCGTTGGTTGTAAAATCGAAAGACCAGATAATAGTTGTTTGTTAATTGGTCACTTGGAAAAAGCTTAGCCAAAAACACATTTTGCGTACCTGCCACTTTGTTTTCATTGGCCACCCGTTTGAAAAATGCATTATCCCCTTTCACAATTTCATAAGCATATTCGCGGGTCAGTTCATATTTTTCGAATACTACTTCAGCCAATGAATCAATTAATTCATTATTTACTCGGTCGTGAATGTTCAAATTGCGTGATTCTTGGATCTCACGCATGAAAGCATACATGAAATCATTGTTCTTAAACAGCTGATTATCGGCAATCAATTTGTCCAGTGATTGAGATAAGCTATCGGTATCGTCGGTTTCGTCATTCCAAACCGAAAGATCATCACCGAAATTAGGAAAGCCAGCATTACCCAGGTCTCCTATATCATTACTCCCAGGCCCATGCAAACCAGTGGGAGGTATGGGATTCGTTGCACCCGATGTCTTTAACGAGGCCCTCAAGAAGGCCCCCATAGCTTCTTGACTTTCTACACGCTTGCTAATTTCATGAACGGCATTATTGGCTAGTATGTTAAAATTCTCCTTCTGCAATTTCATGGCGTTGTTCAGCCAATAAAACTGCAAAGCCAGCAAGGTGAGCAGCGACATGGAAATACTGATTACCAAAATCCGTACATGTTCGGCCTTTACCGAGATGTTAAACAATGCCATGCCTGCAAAAGACTTTAAATTATTTCATCCAAAAAATGGTTTTCGGCTGCTTAACTATAATTAACAGGCTAACTTAATATCGCTTTGATTTCATCGAGGTTCAATTGTTTAACCAAAGATTGTTCTGCGCTCACCAAAGAATCACTGATACTGCGTTTTCGCTGCTGTAAAGCCATGATTTTTTCCTCTACCGAATTTTTGGTTATGAATCGATAAGAAATCACCGTTCTCTTTTGCCCTATTCTGTGCGAACGGTCAATCGCTTGCTGTTCTACTGCTGGATTCCACCAAGGATCAAGCAGAATCACATAATCGGCCGAAGTGAGGTTAAGCCCAAGTCCTCCAGCCTTCAAGCTGATTAGAAATACCTTCACATCCCCTTTTTTGTTGAAGTTTTCAACCAAATGCATGCGTTCTTCACGAGGCGTTTGACCATCGAGGTAATAATGCGTGATGTGTTCCTCAATGAGTCGGTCCTTTACAAGACGTAAATGTTTCACAAACTGTGAAAAAACCAGGATTTTATGTCCCTCATGCAATGCGTTTTTCAGCATGCGCATGGCCTCTTCAAATTTTCCAGAGGAATCTTCATACGTGTTTTGCACCATTGCGGGATGGTTTGCTACCTGCCGTAAAATGGTTAAACCTCGCAGGAGCAGCATCTGTGACCGCACCAAACCATTTTTTTGAATAGACGCGAGAATCTCATTTCTGAAGCCAGATTTCAATTTTTCATAAACTTCTTCCTGTGCTTCTGTCATGTCGCAATAATGAACATGTTCAATCCTTTCTGGTAGGTCAGTTGCTACTTGCTTTTTGGTTCTACGCAAAATAAAGGGATGGATGATAGCACGTAATCGTGCTGCGGCTAATTCATCTTTCTCTTTTTCAATGAGATTTACATAGGTTTCTCTAAAAAACTTAAGATTCCCTAATAAACCTGGATTCACAAAGGCCATGATAGACCAAAGATCAATAACCGAGTTTTCCACTGGCGTTCCACTCAGAACAAGTCGGTGATTTCCTCGTAATAGCCTTACAGCGCGCGAAATTTGAGAACCTGGATTTTTGATGTTTTGTCCTTCATCGAGGACCAAATAATGAAAATCTACGCGCTTAAAAATCTCCATGTCCATTCGCAAAGTGCCAAATGAAGTGATAATTAGGTCGTAAGCGCCAAACCAATTGCTGTCGCGGTCACGCTGGGTACCAGCATGAATCATTACACTCAATTCAGGAGCAAACTTTTTAGCCTCAGCATACCAATTATGTAGAATGCTGGTAGGTGCAACTAACAAAGATGGCCGAGCATTTTTTCCTGAAGCTTTGCTATCTAATTTATCCTTTAGGAGCAGGCAGAGCGTTTGAACTGTTTTGCCTAGGCCCATGTCATCTGCAAGGATTCCTCCAAAACCGTTTTTTCGCAAAAACCACAACCAGTTTAAGCCAGCATGCTGATAATGTCGCAGTTGCGCCCTGAAATTTGCGGGAATTTCTACTTCATCAATATTCTCCCAATTGCTGGCAGCCTGAATTTTGATGCGGAAGTTTGCTTCGGCTCGTTGCTCCAAAGCTTGCTGCAATTCGGTAACCAGTTGGTAATGGTGCTTGTGTAAGCGGACATGTTCTTCGGTCGATTCGATGTGTCGGAAAACCGACTGCAATTTGCTAAACCAAGTTTCGGGTATGATGGCGATTTTACCATTTGGCAATTCGAACTCGCGTATGCCATGGATTATGTGGTTTCTCAGCCTTAAAAATGGTATCTCAAATTCACCAAACACTATCCTAGCCTGTATATCAAACCAGTCGCCTGTTTCCGCTACCGATAAATCCAAGCTGTTGCCCATGATGTAAAGATGAGCTGCTGTTTCATCTTGTTCGAGTACAAAACCTGCTTCAAGAACTTCCTCGCGGTGCTCCGACAACCAATCAAGGACCGCATGCTGCCCCCCTTCGGCTGTTCTGGTAAGTCCAAACAAAGCACCAGTGAGTTGATGTAAGCCAAGGTGGTTAAGCTTATCGTGCTGGTTTACCTCCCAAATATGCGACCTGACAGTTTTAATGAATTCGTAACCGCCTCCTGATTTGACGAGCTTTACCAGTACACGGTTCCTGTTATTCGATAAGATGTCTTGGTGATCATATCTGAACAACAAGATAAATGCATATTCTCCTTGAACGGTGCGCGTCAAACGAAGTACCGGCAGTGCTTCAGTTTTGTTGCTGCGGATATCAAACCCTTCAGCTTTTACCTGGTAACGCTCAATAAGTGAAAAAACAAACTTATGAATGTATGTATCTTCACTTGCCTTCGGTACCTGGATGTAGTACTTATTCAGAAACGGCTGCAATTTGTTTCCTTCAAGCTCGGGATCAAACTCATAAAGTTGATCATCTATTAACATCCAGGCAGGATTCATACTCAAGAGTAGTGCACCTTGCTGTTGAAACTTCAACAGTTTGCCTTGATGCAAAAGGGTTGGATAGTAGCGAATCCCTTCTTCATTACGCTTAAAGTGAAAGAGCACTGAAACTTTGCCTTCGTTATACTGGATTCGTTTCCAAGTCGGGTCATCATCGTCACCCATGACAAACAAATCTTTGCCTCTACATAATTCCAAGCACCGACTCAAACGCTTCTCAATTGTTGGGCGAATGAGCTCATGGAGCTCACTGTTGTATACTTGCTGAAAAAAATCGAGAGGGCGCATGCCTTTTTTACTCGCATGCTTGCGAATAATGGCTTGCTGATCACACTCTTCCATCAGCTTGATAAGTTCAATGTCAGATGAGTCAAGTAAATAATCGAATTCTTTACTGGTTATGCTGTTCAGCTTTTTATTGGTGTATGTAAAATTACCAGCATCATTTAGCTGAACGATATAGGGAGCAATCAACAATCCCAAGTATTCGTGGTTATACAACGAATAGACTAATTTATGCGACTGAGCCTGATCAATTTGCACAAGTAAAAACTTGATGCTACCAAATGGCAGCAAGGTTTAGGTCTGGTTGAACCTCCAAGATAACCAGCCAAAAAAAGATGACCAAAAAAAAGTTAAAAAAGCTAAATAACTCCTTCAAAAACGCGAGCTGCAGGTCCGATGAGTTGAACGTCAACAAATCCATTGTCCACCCGTTTGGCTTGTACCCGCAATGCTCCTCCACTGGTAGTAATATCTACTGAAAAATTCGAATCCCATTTTTCCTGAAATGCGTACAAAAGAGCCGCTGCCGTCACGCCAGTTCCACAAGAATAGGTTTCTGCTTCAACCCCCCTTTCGAAGGTTCGAACGCGAAGAGACTGGCTGCCAATACGCTCTAAAAAATTCACATTGGTACCTCCAGGTGCATAGTGTGAATGCCAACGAAGTTTTTTACCTACATCTGCCACATCAAAATCAAGTAAATTTTGCACCCATGCTAGGTGGTGTGGTGATCCAGTATTCAGGTAAAAACCTCCTTCTGGAGCCGAAATTGGCAACGATGCAGCCTGCATAGCCAAATAAATAAGACCTTCTTTTATCTCTGCCTCGTGTTCACCATCCACGGCCAAGAAACTTGTTTTGGTGCCAATAAGCCCCAAATCGTAGGCAAATTGTACCGCGCATCTACCCCCATTGCCACACATGCTTCCCTCTCGACCATCGGCATTGATGTAAACCATTTCAAAATCGAACTCCGTATGATTTTGTAGCAGGATCACGCCATCAGCACCAATTCCAAACCGCCGATCGCACCAAGATGCGAAAAGTTGCTCTTGCGCCCGATTCACAACGGGTTTTCGGTTATCTACCAACACAAAATCGTTGCCAGTACCTTGGTATTTGAAGAATTTAATTGGCATATTCAAGAACTATCGCTTTAACCTTTCGTTAACAAAATTATGACAAGCTGTCACGTTAAGCATGTCGCTACGTCCCTTACATTTGCATGGCACCGTAGTTGACAACAAAAATAATCAGAATAAAAACCAACTTTATGAAAAGGAACATCGGAATTTTTGTCATTGCCTTGCTGGGTGCTCTCAGCGGAACTGCATTGTACAACTTGTTGCTAGCCGAATCTCCTCAGGCTCAGCAGGTGGTTAATCAGCCAGTACAATTTGCCAGCTTCCCTGAGCACATCCTTGAGCACCCCAATTTTGTAACGGCTTCTGCCGTAGCAACGCCCGCCGTCGTACACATCAAAACAAAAGCCAATCCCAGTAATACACAGAACAATCAGGTACCGGATCCTTTCAGAGATTTTTTTGGACAGGAGTTTTTCGGTCCACGCGGTCCTCAAATGGGTTCAGGATCAGGTGTGATTTTAAGTGCCGACGGATTCATTGTGACCAATAACCATGTCATCAATGGTGCCGATGAAATTGAAGTAGTGTTGAACGATAAAAGAAGCTTTAATGCAACGATTATTGGTACTGACCCCAGTACAGACATTGCTTTAATTAAAATTCAAGCAGAAGCATTGCCTTTTTTGTCATTTGGCAACAGCGACAACCTGCAGATTGGTGAATGGGTATTGGCAGTTGGTAATCCCTTCAATCTGACCTCGACGGTGACTGCAGGCATTGTATCTGCAAAGGGCAGAAACATTAACATTTTAGGTGGAGGAAACAGCATTGAAGCCTTCATTCAAACCGATGCGGCGGTAAATCCTGGCAATAGCGGTGGCGCTTTGGTAAACGTTAAAGGAGAATTGATTGGCATCAATACAGCCATTGCTACAAACACCGGTAGCTACCAAGGTTATTCATTTGCGGTTCCTGCCAACATTGCTAGCAAGGTGGTGGAAGATTTAAGGAATTTTGGCACCGTTCAAAGAGCCTATTTGGGAATTCAAATTCAAGACGTGGATGCCGCTTTTGCAAGCAAAGAAGACCTAAATGTAAACTACGGTGCCTATGTGGCAGATTTTCTTCCCAATAGCGCTGCAGAGGCTGCGGGACTTAAAAAGGGAGATGTGGTAGTGAGCATTGAAGGTGTGGTCGTACGTTCAACCCCACAATTGATGGAAGTTGTAAGCCGCAAGCGTCCAGGAGAAAAAGTAAAAGTGGTGGTTGATCGCAAGGGGAAACAACAAGAATTTACCGTGACGCTTCGTGGTGCCGATGGTGGTACAGCCGTAGTGAAAGCTGAAGCGAAACCTGAAGCCACCGCGGCACTAGGTGCCAGTTTTGAAAATGCATCGAAGAAAGAACTAGAAAGCCTAAAAATTGATGGGGGCGTTAAAGTATCCAAACTCAACAACGGTGTTTTGAAGAACACGGGCATGCGCGAAGGATTTATCATCACCAAAGTTGATAAAACGCCAGTAAAATCGCCTAAAGAGCTTACAAAGGCTTTGCAGCAAGCCAGCGGAGGAGTGCTGATTGAAGGATTTTATCCAAACGGATCAAAAGCCTATTATGGTTTCGGCATGTAACCCTTAAAGCTTGCAAAAAATTAAGGTTCGGATTATCTTCCGAACCTTTTTTATTTGTTGTGACTCCTACCCGTTTACTACAGTGGTTTGATCAAAAAGGCTGGAAGGCTTATGATTTTCAGCGCGCTTGCTGGGAAGCAGTACTTCGCGGAGAATCGGGACTCCTATGCGCTCCTACAGGTTTTGGCAAAACCTATGCACTTTATTTGCCTTTGCTTTTGCAATTGCTAGAGCGTGGACATACGTTGAGCAAGGGCCAATTGCGCCTTATCTGGATTACGCCCTTGCGTGCTTTAACTGCTGATTTAGAAAAAGCCATGCGAGAAGCAGCCGCATCTTTGGGGCTGAGTATCCGCATTGAAACCCGCACGGGAGATACCGATGCTGGCACCAAACTCCGACAGCGACAAGCGTTACCGGAGGTACTTCTAACCACCCCTGAAAGTCTCAACTTATTATTGAGTCGTCCAGGCTGGGAAACACAAATTGAAAACCTCAGCATGGTTGTGGTGGATGAGTGGCACGAATTGCTTGGGAATAAGCGTGGCGTATTAATTGAGTTGGCATTAGCAATACTTAAGCACAAAATCTCACATTTACAGTTATGGGGCATTTCGGCTACCATCGGTAATATAGAGGAAGCTTTGGCTGTTCTGCACGGCAATTTGAATCAAAAACATGTTCTCATACAGAGCAATGAACAAAAACAACTCAAAATTGAAACCCTCATACCTGAAGCTATCGAACATTTCCCATGGGCAGGTCACCTCGGGCTTAAAATGCTGGATCAGCTACTTCCATTGCTACAAAATGCCAAAACCACACTTATTTTCACCAATACGCGCGGTCAAGCAGAGATTTGGTACCAGCGGCTTTTGGAGCGCGAGCCTGCTCTTGCCGGACTAATAGCCATCCACCATGGCTCGCTTGATCAAGAAATCAGGGCGTGGGTTGAAGCGTCGTTACACGCAGGCAAATTAAAGGCAGTAGTTTGTACCTCAAGCCTTGATTTGGGGGTTGACTTTAGGCCTGTTGAGCAAGTTATTCAAATAGGAAGTCCCAAAGGAGTTGCTAGGTTCATGCAACGGGCAGGGCGAAGTGGACATCAACCCGGCGCTTTGAGCACAATTTATTTGGCACCTACCCATGCGCTTGAATTGTTGGAATCTGCCGCCTTAAAATCGGCCATTGAAGCAGGGGAATTTGAATCACGTGAACCCATTGTACTGGCGTATGACGTGTTGCTTCAATTCATGATGACCCTTGCTTGTGGTGGAGGATTTTCACCTGATGAGCTATTTGTAGTCATCAAATCAAGCTTCGCATACCAAGAAATTGAACGTCAGGAGTTCGATTGGTGTGTGAACTTTCTACTCCATGGGGGTAAAAGTCTAGAAGCATATGATGAATACAAAAAGGCAGGCTTGATTCAAGGGAAGGTATTACCAGCCAATAAGTCGGTTGCACTCAGGCACCGCATGTCGATAGGCACCATTGTAGGCGACACCAATTTGATAATTGAATTCATAAATGGTACGAGGCTCGGACAAATTGAAGAATACTTCATAAGTAGCCTTAAACCAGGTGACCACTTCTGGTTCGCTGGACGGGCGCTAGAATTTGTACGCATTCGTGAAATGAAGGTGCAAGTGCGCAAAAGCGCTGCTCCTCAGGGAAAAGTCCCGAGTTGGATGGGCGGACGAATGCCACTAAGCTCTCAATTATCCGCTTACATGCGCGAAAAGTGCGATATGGCTTCACAAGGCTTATTGGAAGGCGTTGAAATGGCGTCTTTAGAAGGACTCCTCGAAAGACAGGCAAAGGTTTCTGCCATCCCTGCACGCGATGAGTTGCTTATAGAATATGTACAAAGTTCGGAAGGTTATCACCTCTTTGTTTTCCCATTTGAAGGCAGGCTGGTACATGAAGGTATGGCTGCTCTTTTTGCTTATCGCATATCTAAATACCGAGCCATTAGTTTCTCGATAGCCATGAATGATTATGGCTTTGAATTACTGTCAGATCAGGAAATTGCCATGGAAGAAAGCCTGATCAGAGAACTTTGCAGCACAGCCAACCTAAGAGACGACATTCTTCAAAGTTTGAATGCTACAGAAATGGCACGTCGTCAGTTTGGCGAGATTTGCCGGGTTGCAGGCTTGGTATTTCAGGGTTATCCTGGAGCCCCTATTCGCACAAAGCATTTGAAAGCCTCCTCTCACCTTTTATTCGATGTATTTTACACGTATGATCCTCAAAATCTGCTCATGAAGCAAGCGCTGGATCAAGCGTTGCAATTACAGCTCGACGAAAGTCGCATGCGATTGGCGTTAATGCGCATTCAAAGTCAAAAAATCATACTTCGGTTTATTGAGCGGCCAACACCTTTTTGTTTTCCGATTATGGCCGATCGACTTCGTGAGAAAATGAGTTCCGAATCTTTGGCTGATAAGCTCAAAAAAATGGTTGAAGCGGCTGTAGCTGATTAATCAAGCTGCATTTTTGCTACATGCAAGGTCAGTTGGAGTTTCATTGGGGTGGAAATCATTGGGTATTAGATGCAAGTGGTGCCTGTTATTTACCTGATTATAAATCTCTTATAATTTCAGATTTCCATGTTGGCAAGGTGCAACATTTCAGAAAACATGGCATAGCTATTCCAATTGCAGCGGCCCGGGCTAACTTAACAAAGCTTGAGTGGGTTATTGCCCGGTACAACCCCAAAAGACTCATTTTTTTGGGGGATTTGTTCCACAGTGATGTAAACACTGAATTCGAATTACTTCAACAAGTAAGGACTGTTCATCCATCGCTTGAGATGTTGCTTGTCCCTGGCAATCACGACTTATACAGCCTTCAAAGTCAGGCAGGGTTATTCAGCCTCACCCCCCTCCAATATCATTTAGGAGGGATGGTTTTCCAACATTTGCCACCAGATGGTGAAGTTGTCAAGCCAACCATTCATGGGCATTGGCACCCTGCTTATAGTCTCTATGCAAAAGCAAGGCAAAAAACGAGGCTAGCATGCTTTGCATTTTCTGCAAACGTTGGCGTTATGCCTGCTTTTGGGCTTTTCACAGGCAAGGCGGATTTACCTGAAAAACCAAAATGGCAGCATATTTTTCTATTAAGCAAAGAAGGCATTCAGCACCTTCCACCTGTGCTACTTCGTTAACGATTGTAAAGCTGCTTGGATAAATGACATTTTTCACGATGTTTAACCCTAAATCCAAAAAACCCATGGAAAAAAAACTCTATCGCCTGCGAAATGATCGTGTTTTAGCAGGAGTTGCCAGTGGATTGGCCCGACATTTCAAAACTGACCCTGTACTTATCCGCGTGTTGTTTATTGCCCTAGCACTGGCTGGTGGCGGAGGTGTGTTGGCCTATATCATCATGTGGGCCATTGTGCCAGAAGAACCGTATGCCTTTCAAACTTTTGGAGATGCCAACGCATCCTCCGAACCCATGTCAGCAAGCAATAGCCCTGGCAGTATTGAACCTAATGCTACTGATTCTCGACAAGGAAGCATCATTGCAGGAGGAGTGCTCATCTTGTTAGGTTCGCTATTTCTTGCAGAAGAGTTTTTGCCAAGTTTCGACTTCAGTAAATTTTGGCCATTGATTTTAATTGGTATTGGCTTTTTATTGTTGTTAAATAGCCGCTCTAAATCTAAATAACATGAAATCAGATCGAATTTTCTGGGGGCTGCTATTGATTATTTTCGGCGGCTTGTTTTTGCTCCAAAACTTGGGCTACCTCAGCTTTCATTTCGGAAATCTTTGGCGCTTATGGCCCTTGTTTTTAATTTATTGGGGATTCTCATCCTTACTCAAGCAAAAAGATGGTAATGCCAATCCGGTCCTTTACTTGGTTCAAATTGTCATCCTTGCCATTTTGGTGTACTTTGTCGTGAAACCAAAGGATAAGCCGAAAAATCCGCATAACGGTTTCGAGTGGCAATTTGAAAATGAGGAAGAAATAGAACAGGGAGATACAGGTGCAATGCGCCAACATGATTTTGAAGTGCCAAAAGAAGGGGTTGAAAAAGCTTCTTTAGCGATTGATTTTGGTGCTGGAAGCTTGGTCATGGGTGAAACAACAGAACAATTGGTTTTGGTTGATGCAAGTACGAATTTTGGCAATTATTCATTCGAGCACAAGGTAAAAAACAAGGAGGCCGAAATAGAATTGGCTCACAACAGCAAGAAAGTAACCTTCAAGAATGGAGAATTTGAGAACGATCTCAACATTTCACTGCATCCCGAAGTACGATGGACCCTCGACATTGAGACAGGTGCATCGGATTGCGTACTTGATCTAAGTAAGCAGCAAGTTGAAAAACTGAACTTATCTGGCGGTGCGAGTAAAATGGATGTAAAAATGGGTCTTCCCATGGGGAAATCAGTTGTGAACATAGAGACTGGAGCTTCAAAAGTAGTCTTAGCCATTCCTGCTGGTGCTGTAACCCGGCTAATTACAGAAACTGGATTAACCGATAAATCCATTGAAGGATTGACCAAGCAAAAAGACGGAACCTATCTATCAGCTGGCTTTAGCGAAAATGCAGCTAATCGGTTTGAAATAACCATATCCGCCGGTATGGCCTCCATAGAGGTAAAAACTTATTGATTCAGTCGGTGTTTGAAAATGGAACGCTCTTTCGTGCAAAACATTTTCAAATACCGCCGTTGGTGGATTTCCTTTTCTTTGCTGCTTGCCACTTTCGGAGCGTGGCAGGCTTCTTCCATAGGATTTGTTTACGATCTAGAACAATTTTTTCCTGCAAATGACAACGAAGTACGTTATCTAGACAAATTTCACAGAGAACTAGAGCGTGATGATTTATTTGTACTCGTAGCTTTCGAAAACAAACCGAGCATATACGATAGGGCATTTTTAAAACGCGTGCACGACTACACTTTGGCTGTACGCAAGCATCCGAAGGTCTCTAAAGCCGAAGGACTTACTACCTTCAGAGAACCACTTAAAACGCCATTTGGATACAGACTGCGTGCGTTAATTCAGATTAAAGAACCGCAAACTTACGCATATGACAGCCTGAATATAGCCCAAAACCCCGCTGTTTGGCGACAATTTGTATCCGAAAATCATGACGCATTGGCTGTTACCATCAAAATGAACAACCAATTGTCGCAAGTTGAAACGGATGCTTTCCAGGCATATTTGGACAGCCTGGCCGTTGCGTATCATTTCAAGGATGTGGTACATTACGGAGGCGTAATAACCACCCAGAGTGTATTTGTTCAAAAAATCAAATCTGAATTGCTTCTATTCATAAGCCTATCCATTGTGCTTGTTACAATTGTACTCTGGCTTTTGTATCGAACTTTTTGGGGAGTTTTAGTGCCACTTGTTACTGTTGTGCTTGCCTTGGTCGTATTCTTGGGGTATTTAGGCGTTACCAGACAAGATTTTAACATCATGAGCACCATGTTCCCTACCTTGATGCTCATATTCGGCATGTCGGATATCATACACCTCCAATCAAAATACATCGATGGTTTATTCAAAGGCATGTCTCAAAGAGAGTCGATACTTTTAACATTGAAAGAAATCGGCCTGGCTCTGTGGCTAACTTCCTTAACAACAGCCATTGGTTTTGCATCTCTTCTAAGTTCGAGCACACCGGCAATTCAGCAATTCGGGATCAATGCGGCCATTGGCGTATTAATTGCCTACGCCGTTGTCGTGGTTTTTGGCAGTGCAACCTTGGCATTTTTCTCCTCTACTCAATTACAAAAAAGCAAAGAAGGAAGCTTGCGATGGGAAAAGTTCAGCCTGAAGCTATTCCAAATCAACCAAAAGCATCCAAAAAAAATTGCGGCTATCGTACTCTGTATCATCGTCTTCAGCTTGTTAAGTTTACCATTGATAAATACCAACAGCTATTTATTGGGCGATATTCCTGAAAGAAGCCGGCTTCGTTATGACTTCCATTTTTTTGAAACCTCTTTTTCAGGTGTTCGCCCTTTTGAAATGGCAATAGAGCCAAAGAATCAACGCAGCATTTTCGATGTAGATGTACTCAAAGAGACCTTGAAACTTTCACAATACTTAGAACAAAACCACCACATTCAGAGCCTTTATAGTCCGGCAAAAATAGTCAGTCGATTTTACCAACTTTCAACCAGCGACTCTACCAATCCATTGCCCCCCGATGCGGCTAGCTTAAGCGAATTAACCACTCAAATTGAAAAAAGTGAAGGACGCTTATTTTTTAAATTGTGGAACAAGGAAGGAAATTATGGCCGAATCAGTGGCCGAATCAAAGACGCCGGCTCTGACAGCCTAACCATCCAAATCGCTGAAATAAAAGCATGGATGGCAAGCAATATCCGGACTGACATCGTAAGCTTCCGTCCGACAGGTTCGGTTTTGCTGGTTGACAAAAACCATGAATACCTGCGAAAAAACCTTTTCTACAGCTTGGCATTTGCCTTTGTTCTCGTAGCACTCATTTTCGCTTGGTTATTCAAAGACTGGAGAATGGTTGTGGTGAGTATCATTCCGAACCTGATTCCAATGCTCGTTGCTGGTGCTGCCCTTGCTGTTACAGGAATTGAACTAAAAGCAGTTACTTCCGTAATTTTCACTGTTTCATTTGGAATTGCAGTGGATGACACCATTCACTTTTTGACACGCTTCAAACTGCAACGACAGAAAGGCGAATCTGTTGAACAAGCCCTGCGCGAGACCTTTGTAGTAAGCGCAAAAGCCATTACCATTACAACCTTATTATTGGTAGTTGGATTCATTAGCCTTGTATTTAGCTCATTCACAGGAACCTATTATGTAGGCATTCTCATTTGTGTTACCCTAATTAGTGCTTGGTTAGCCGACATTTTCGTCATTCCCCAGCTATTGTATTTCTTCAATCGAGGTAGTCGGTTGGCCGATAAAACCGATGTTTAACGAAAGTCGAATCGCTTAAAGAAAGTAGAAAGGCTTTCAAATCGCTTAATTCAATGGCTGATAAGTTCAAAGGTTTGATACGTTTGTCCTTATTGGCATGTTCATCACCTCCCCGATTGTAATATGCCAATACATCATCAATGAAAGCAAAGGAGCCATCGTGCATGTATGGGCCTGTGAATGCAAGATTACGTAAAGGAGGCGTTCGAAATTTGCCTTCATCTTCAGCAAGCATGCTAATGCGCGCCCTTCCGGTGTCTGGTTCAAGATTGTTTTGGTAGCCTATGTTGTGGAATTGGCCATCGGTAAATAAAGGCGCGGTATGACAAGTGTTGCATTGCGTCTTTGTGCTATTAAACAGCTTCCAACCTCTTATTTCTGCCTCGGTTAGGTTCTGAGACTTATTATAAAACCACCTATCAAATCGGCTATTGGCTGAAACCAAACTGAGTTGATACCACATCAAAGCCCTTGTCACACTGTAGGGCGTTGCATCGTCGTGATAAACCAAGCGAAATGCTTTATTGAGATCTTCAATTCTCCATAATTTTCTTACCAAAGTATCAATGGGCAAATTGAGTTCATGGCTGTTATCCATTGGTGCAAGTGCTACCTCAGCAAGACGGGGTATGCCGCCATCGTGAAAAAAAGCTTGATAATGCCACAGGTTAAAAAGCGCGGGTGTATTTCTACGTGCCCTTCCTTGGTTTTCGCCAATATTCCGATCAATACCCCCCGAAAAAGCCAAGGCTGGAATATGACAACTGGCACAACTAAATTGGTTGCTTTTCGATAGGCGCTTATCAAAAAACAACATACGACCCAGCTCAATTTGCGCTAAGGCATGTTCAGATGGTTCGCGAATACTGTCAGGTAACGGAAAGTCAGCAGGAACTTCTGGCATGCGGAAATCCGACCTTTCGTTTGATTCACAACCCAAGCAAAAACATGCGAAAGTCAGAATGGCCGCGATTGGCTTCATTTATTGAAATGGATTGCTGTAGGCCGGATTGTTCAAGTAAACTGTATCAGTGAGTGTGTGCATGAAAGCAACTAAGTCAGCCTTTTCTTGCGCCGTTAAGCCGAGACCAATGCCAGTCGATTTCAGGTTGGGATCGATGGTCGGGCTTGACTTTAAACCTGAATTATAGTGTTCGATTACCTCCTCAAGCGTGGCGAATCGGCCATCGTGCATATATGGTGCACTCAACGCCACATTGCGAAGACTTGGTGTCTTGAATTTACCCTTATCAAGCGGGTTTCCTGTAACAATTTGAAATCCGGTTGCAGGATCACTGTCAAGTCCGTTATTGGTGAAATTGTTCGCGGTGAACAAATGTGTGCCGTGACAATGAAAGCAGTCTGCTCCTTTTGGTCTATTTGATCCAGGTGGGCTAAACTCCCGCATGAATAAATCGAACCCTCTTTGCTCACTTGGAGACAATGGGTTCAACACTGGATTTTGTCGAAACTTATCAAACTTTGAATCTGTAGAAACGATACTTAGGATGAATTGCTCCAATGCTTTTGCCATTTTTTCTGCCGTAATCTCTTCTGAGCCAAAGGCCTTGCCAAAAAGCTGCGGATACAAAGTTGTGGCTTTCAATTCATTTACCACCGCAGGCAAATTATCATGCATCTCAATGGGGTCTTCTACTGGCATCAGCACCTGCTGACGCAAAGTAGCAGCGCGCCCATCCCAAAAAAACCTACTACTCCACGTTAAATTAAAAAGAGGCATGCTGTTTTTGGTGCCTATAGCACCTGTAATGCCTGTACTGTATCGATTCCCATTGTCGGTAAACGCTAACTGTTGGTTGTGGCAACTGGCGCAAGACTGTGTATTATCTCCACTTAAACGCGTGTCGTAAAAAAGGTGCCTACCTAATTCGATTCCTTCAAGCGTTAACGGATTGTCGGAAGCTATAACAGGTTGTGGAAAAAATGGCTTTTGAATCCAGTTGTAAGGCGTTGGTGCCGGAAAAGTTGGGGTGGGTGGTCCACTGGGTCCCTTGTCGCAACCCAACAATCCAAATCCAAGCAAGAAGAGACAACCGGTAACAAGCTGCTTCATCACTTCTTTTTGAATAAACCAAACATATTTCCGTGGAGGATATCTGCAATGGCATCTCCATAACCACTGTGTGTGAAGGCTGAGGTATCTGCCAAGGTGTGTACGTGCGGCGTATTAAAGAATTGAGCTGCATCAAACACCAAAGGTACCATGCTACGGCTTTCTCCTCCATTGATAGAAACACCCGTGATGGTAACAGGGGTGATTAAATCATCGCGACCGATGTGGTACGAATAAAAACCATTTTCTGCTGACTGTTTTCTGTACCTGCCTTCCATTTTCATAAAGATGTAACCAGCATTCCAACTCCAGTGCATTTGGCCACCACGCATCAAGCTGAGTGGGTGACTGTTTGGCCAAACTGCGGGGTCACCATGATTGGTAACCGAATCAACACCAATTTGAAATCGAACTGCATTGTAAACACCTTCTGGTACTTTACCTAAGGCTAAGGTGTCGATGGGTTTATCTTGGGCAACTACCATGTGATACGTGGGAATTTCAAGCCAACTGCCGTCCTGCCTTTTTAAACCAAATCCCGACAAGTAGTACGTGAGGTTAGAAACCCCCACTGTGTTATTCGCTGTTGCATATTCCACCGAACCAAAATTAATTGGCTGAGTGCCGAACAAATGTTCGATGACAACGAAAACACCTTTTGCTTCCTCCTGAGGTTCAGGATCTGGAATGGGTGTAGTTGTGCTTTCCTCTTTACAGGCCGATAATGCTAAGATTGCGGCAAACATCCAAGTTGAGAATTGCTTCATAGCTTAAAATTAACTTATTTCTCCCATTTCCCAAAACGTCTTAGGGTTTGAAAAAGCCAACAATCCTTCATTAGCCAATTCCCTGCCGTAACCTGATGCTTTGGTTCCTCCGAAAGGCAATCCAGGGTGTGACTTCACCATTCCATTGATAAAAACGCTTCCAGCCTGCAATTCGTTCTTGCAAAGGTTGATTAAAGTTTGATTAAATGTAAATACTGCGCTACCTAAACCAAAACGCGTGCTGTTTGCAAGGCTTATGGCCTCTTCAGGTTCAGCAAAGCTCATGATAGCCGCAACAGGCCCGAACAACTCCTCTCTTCCGGCAGTCATGAAAGGCGTTACATTATCAATGATAGTGGGTAAGTAAAATGCGTTGTTCTCTCCAAATGGACTACCACCTAACAACAGTTCTCCCCCTTCGGCCAAGGTAGTCTGCACCTGTTTGTGTAAATCCTGAACAAAATTGGATTTTGCCAAGGGTGCTATGCCAGTTTGGCTATCCATGGGGTCTCCCAAGACCAAGCCTGCAATTTGATTTTTTAGTTTGTCAAGGAAGTCCTGTTTAATGCTTCTGTGCACCAAGAACCTTTTTGCTGCAATGCAACTTTGCCCAGCATTCTGAAAACGCGAAATACAGGCCATCCTGGCAGCCTGTTCCAAATCAGCATCTCCGAAAATGATGAGAGGATCAGAGCCTCCTAACTCAAGAACCAGTGGCTTCAAAGCACTGCCAGCAACTGAAGCAACCTTGCGCCCAACTTGCTCACTACCCGTTAAGCTAATCGCCGCAATGGCAGGGTGCTGAATAATGCGCTCCATATCTGATCCATGGAGCAGTATACTACGCACACAGCCAAAGGGAAAAGATTGTCCAAAAAGTCTTTCAATTGCTAAGCTACAACCCGTAACATTTCCAGCATGCTTTAGCAAAACCACATTTCCAGCCATGAGGGCAGGCACCAAAAATCGAAAAGCCTGCCAAAACGGAAAATTCCAAGGCATTATGCCCAATACTATTCCCATTGGCTCGTAAAGCACCCCGCTACTCTTTGCATCCGACGACAAGCTTCTTCCCTTCAAGACCTCGAGTCCATCCGCTAAATAGTAATCGCATAACGACATACTTTTGTCTATTTCGGCGAGGGCTTCACGGTATAATTTACCCATTTCAGCTACGATGAGCTTTGCAAATCCTTCTCTTTGAGCAAAAAGATTTCGTTTGAGTGCTTGCAAACAAAAAAGGCGCTCCTCGATTGAGCGCCTTTTCCAATGTGCTGATGCAGCTACACTGCCATCAAGCATGTTGTTTATATCTTGTTCCGAATGACACACATACGATTGAATCACTTCAAGCGTAAACGGATTCACCGAAAGCAACTGACTCATATTAAGAATTCGTTGGGGTTTTCGGCTGACCAAAGTGTACGAATATCATCACGCGTGATGAGGATGATACGAAATGGATTTGGCAAATAAGTTATGCGGGCATCGATGGGCTTACCTTTTGCATCTTGCAAAATTGTTTCTACCAAAATTCCTGCATCCGGACCAACGTCAAAGCTACCTTCTTCAACGGCGCTTGGATAATACTCCTTCGCCAAATAAGCAGTTGGCAAAAGTACTTCCACATCTGGGCAAATGTGCTCATGAATGCGCTCCAAAATACTTTCTAAATCGTCTCCATAACGGTCGTTGAAAGTATCCTCAAACTCATGGATTTCATCTTCTAAATCATCGTATGCCTCATCAGAAAAGTCAAGCTCATTCAGCTCATTCCGCATTTCGATGAGATCTACCAAGTCACTGTTTAAACGTTTCAAATTCATGCAACAAAGTTAGGCTTCTTACGCATCTGAGAAAGCTTGTCGTCGGATTTAATCTTTCCCCGAGTGTTTGCTTACCTTTGTCTTGCAGTTTGCCCTGTCGCTCCGCTTTGCGGGGAGGAAAGTCCGGGCTACTTAGAGCACCAGGCTTCGGAAATCGAAGGTCGGGGTAACCTGACGGACAGTGCCACAGAAAATAACCGCCACGCTTTTGCGAGGTAAGGGTGAAAACGTGCGGTAAGAGCGCACGACGTTTGTCGGCAACGGCAAATGGGGGTAAACCTCCTGGGTTGAAAGACCATGTATACCGGGGTTAAGCGCTGCTCGCGTGTTTCCGGGGGGTAGGTCGCTTAGATAAATGACAGGGAGGCATTGATGCTTACAAAACCCGGCTTACAAGACTGCCAAAATGAGGTCCTTAGGGACCTTGTTTTGTTTTGATTCATGAAAGATTTACGTTTTCTATTAAATTAGTGCAGAAATTTTAACACATGGCCCGCATACTCATCATTGACGACGAACGTAGTGTACGTTCTAGCTTACGAGAAACACTTGAGTTTGAAGATTACGAAGTTGAGGAAGCAGTTGATGGTGTTGAGGGTTGGGAAAAGATTCAAAATGGCAATTATGACCTGATTTTCTGTGACATTAAAATGCCACGCATGGATGGCATGGAATTGCTCGCGCAGGTACAAAAGAACTTACCAGAATTGCCAGTATTGATGATTTCTGGACATGGAACCATCGAAAACGCCATTGAGGCTACAAAGCTTGGTGCCTTCGATTTTATTTCTAAACCACCAGATTTAAATCGGCTGCTTATTACCGTGCGCAACGCATTGGAGAAAAAACACCTCGTTGTCGAAACAAAGGTTCTTAAACAGCGCGTATTTAAAACGCAAGACATCATCGGTGAATCTCCTATCATCTTGAAAATCAAGGAAACCATTGACCGTGTTGCACCTACTGATGCACGAATTTTGATTACAGGTGAAAATGGTACCGGCAAAGAACTGGTAGCCCGTTGGATTCATGAGAAAAGTAATCGAAGCAAAGGACCGCTAATTGAAGTAAACTGTGCTGCTATTCCGCACGAGCTCATTGAAAGCGAATTATTTGGACACGAAAAAGGCGCTTTCACATCTGCGGTAAAACAACGGATTGGCAAGTTTGAGCAGGCACAAGGTGGCACACTTTTCCTAGATGAAATTGGCGATATGCCTTTGGCAGCTCAAGCCAAAGTTCTTAGGGCCTTGCAAGAAAATAAAATAACCAGGGTTGGCGGAGAGAAAGACATCAACGTTGATGTGCGCATTGTTGCAGCTACCAACAAAGACTTGGTTAAGGAAATCGATTTAAATCAATTCCGGCTTGATTTGTACCACCGCTTAAGCGTTATCATTATTCATGTTCCTTCCCTAAACGCACGCAAGGAAGACATTCCTGCCTTGGCTGATCAATTTCTCAAAACTATTTGTGCAGAATACAACATGCCCGACAAGCGTTTTTCGGAGATGGCACTGATGCAACTTAAAAACTACAATTGGACCGGAAACATCCGTGAATTACGCAATGTAGTAGAACGTTTGGTTATTTTAGGTGGTCAAACCATCAGCGAGCAAGATGTGTTGGCATACACCTCGCCCCTTGGTTTGGCTGCTACCCAAGATGATAACCCTTCGAATTTGAGAACTTTTCCCGTGGCCGAGTTAGACCCAGCTGCCTTTGAAGACTTTCAGACATTTAAAGATCAGGCAGAAAAAGTATTTATTGAACAAAAGCTAAAGGAGAATAATTGGAATGTTGCCAAAACAGCAGAACTAATTGGCATTCAACGCAGCCATTTGTACAATAAGATGGACAAGTTTCAACTCAAGCAAAAGCGCGAATAAAAGCTAATCTTCCAGTTGCTCACAAAAAAGGCCGCATTTGAAAAAATCAAATACGGCCTTTTTTGATAGGCAGAATCACCGAATCACCTTCAATGTTCCTTTGTATTCAGTTTCTACAGCCTGATCATAAACGAAAAGGTGGTAAAAGTAATTTCCAGCTGTCAAACCTTCAGCACTCCAGTCGTTTTTATAATCCATCGATTGGTACATCTCCTGGCCCCAACGATTGAAAATGAACAAACGCGCTCCCGGATAATATTCCAAATTGGTTATCACAAATTTGTCGTTGGCACCATCTCCGTTGGGTGTGATGACGTTCGGAATCTCTACTTCGCGGCCAGGAACCTCAAAATCAATCGGATTGGAATAAGATGTAAACGGAGCAGATGGGTTACGGCTCACAACACGTAGCTTGTACTGACCCTTGGGCAGTGGCTTGGTGTGTTCGTATGCAGTGTCGGCAGTTGGGCCAAATACATCCCGCCATCCTTCTTGCAATTTATTTTGGTCATACATCTGAACCACATACTCAGGCGTTGACCAGCCATCGTATTTGGTCCATTGAATGCTCACCGTCTCATCATCGGGCACGGTTTGCGGTTCATTTTTCAATTGAATAGACTGAACGGTATTGGATCGCGCATTTTCCTTACCGTTTATCAAGGTCAAGTTAATGTTAAACCGAATAGGTGAATCTTTCGGCAAAGTTGGGCTGTAAACATCTCTGAAAATGCGTGCTGTTACATCCGCTTCTTGGTGAATACGCTTGTCCAAGGCAAAGATATTCTCGCCCGGAATAGCCCTATACAAATTGTAAGTGAGGAACCAAGTTGTATTCAAGGTGTCGGGCTCGTCCCATTGGTAAATCAATGCATTCGGATTAATGGTATCTACCGAAACATTGGTAACCAACATGGGTGCTTTGTATTCAGGGCAACCCCGTACTTCTACAACCATGGTATCGAACAGAGACATGAACCTTTGACATTGGTTACCAATGGTATTACCATCCGATCCATTACGGGTCAATAAATAATAAAATCCATTTTCATCGAGGGGGCGAGTTAGAAGTAAATCAATGTCCATGGTTCTGTCCTGATTATCGCAAGCAATTGGTGTGGCTGAACGCAGTTGAATTAGCTGTCCAGTAGGGTCATAAAGCCGAAATTCAGAGGCATCACGCGCAATGGTGTTGCACTGTACCCGCGAACGCAATGGAACCCGCATTACAGTATCGTTCCATGTTCCGCATGCCACAGAAACTGTGTCAAATCTGAAACCCGGCTGAACGTTGTCACAATAACGGCCTACACCCAATATTACTTGTACATCTATTTTCACATAACCAACCAGAACCCCTGCCCTGTATTCATCAGCCTTTAAAACAAAAACGGCAGTTTGAGGCTGCGTACTAAAAAAACTCAAATTTCCGTTATTCGGATTGATGTTGATGACATTGTTCAATACACTGGCAGGGACTGAGCTGGTTAAACCCGCTTGATAAGCAATCGGCGTATTGAAACCACTTTGCGCAGGAACAAGGCTGTAAACAACCGAATCTCCATCCTGCTCCGTAACGTCGAAAACTACAGTTACGGGCTCGGAAACACAATAAGCAGGAACTTGAAAGGACGCGAACCTAGCAGAATTATTTCCAGGGGTCACGTTGTTGTTAACATAAGAATCGATGAAAAAATTAGGAAATCCGGCCAAGGAATTATTCGGATTTCTAGCATTCCAGCCATTATTTGCTGTTTGTCCAGCAGTGAGGGTCCACTCATTGCATGCGGCGGTGGTGGATGTGGGAAAGGTCACTGTTCCTTCCCACTGAAATTGCCGGATGCCATAGCGGGTTCCGCCATTACATCTGCTTGGGTCATCAACACAGGGCGTTGGCACTTCTACCCCAGTGCCAGGAAGTGGCGTACATGTAATTGCCACAGGCGTGCTGCCACAGTTGTTCCGATACCATACATTCAAATTACCTAAAGGACTAAATGGCTGAATGTTAGCGCCACTACAATCTTGGTACATGGTTAAAGTAATCACATACTGATTTGGCCCAATGTTTCTGTATGTAATGTTTCCTCCCGCAAGGTGCGAGGCTTGCGATGCAAAAGTCAGCATGCACAAGAAAACAAAACAAAAAGTCCTCAGAAAATGAATCATAAAGGTGGTATTAATGCTCGAAAATAGCCTTGAATCCATTAAAGCCAAATTAAGAAAGCATTTAAATAGCATTAAAAAAGCCACTTCCGATGAAGTGGCTTTAAAATTCAATGTATTTCCTGCCTTATCGAATCACCTTCAACGTTCCTTTGTATTCAGTTTCTACAGCCTGATCATAAACGAAAAGGTGGTAAAAGTAATTTCCAGCTGTCAAACCTTCAGCACTCCAGTCGTTTTTATAATCCATCGATTGGTACATCTCCTGGCCCCAACGATTGAAAATGAACAAACGCGCTCCCGGATAATATTCCAAATTGGTTATCACAAATTTGTCGTTGGCACCATCTCCGTTGGGTGTGATGACGTTCGGAATCTCTACTTCGCGGCCAGGAACCTCAAAATCAATCGGATTGGAATAAGATGTAAACGGAGCAGATGGGTTACGGCTCACAACACGTAGCTTGTACTGACCCTTGGGCAGTGGCTTGGTGTGTTCGTATGCAGTGTCGGCAGTTGGGCCAAATACATCCCGCCATCCTTCTTGCAATTTATTTTGGTCATACATCTGAACCACATACTCAGGCGTTGACCAGCCATCGTATTTGGTCCATTGAATGCTCACCGTCTCATCATCGGGCACGGTTTGCGGTTCATTTTTCAATTGAATAGACTGAACGGTATTGGATCGCGCATTTTCCTTACCGTTTATCAAGGTCAAGTTAATGTTAAACCGAATAGGTGAATCTTTCGGCAAAGTTGGGCTGTAAACATCTCTGAAAATGCGTGCTGTTACATCCGCTTCTTGGTGAATACGCTTGTCCAAGGCAAAGATATTCTCGCCCGGAATAGCCCTATACAAATTGTAAGTGAGGAACCAAGTTGTATTCAAGGTGTCGGGCTCGTCCCATTGGTAAATCAATGCATTCGGATTAATGGTATCTACCGAAACATTGGTAACCAACATGGGTGCTTTATATTCAGGGCAACCCCGTACTTCTACAACCATGGTATCAAATGGAAACATGAATTTTTGACATTGATTTCCCATGGTATTACCATCGGTTCCAATTCTTGAAACCAAATAGTAGAATCCATTTTCGTCGAGCGGGCGACTCAATATCAAATCTATGTCAGTCGTGCGATCTTGGGCATCACATGCTACCGGTGTGGCTGAACGCAGCTGAATTAGCTGACCTGTAGGGTCATAGAGCCTGAACTCAGAGGCATCACGCGCAATGGTGTTACATTGAACCCTTGAACGCAAAGGAACCCGCATCAAAGTATCATTCCAAGTACCACAGGCAACAGAAACGGTATCAAATTTGAAACCCGGCTGTACATTGTCGCAATAACGGCCAACACCCAATATTACTTGTACATCTATTTTCACATAGCCTATTAGAACTCCTGCCCTGTACTCATCTACTTTCAATACAAAAACGGCAGTTTGCGGTTGAGTACTAAAAAAACTAAGATTGCCATTGTTCGGATTGATATTGATCACGTTGTTTACCACGCTTGCTGGCACGGCACCCGACAATGTTCCTTGGTAGTTTGCAGGTGTGTTCCAAGCAATTGACGCTGGAACCAAAGAATAAACCACTGAGTCACCGTCCGGTTCATTTACATCAAATACCACGGTTACTGGTTCCGAAACACAATAAGCAGGCACTTGGAAACTGGCAAATCGGGGTGAATTATTGCCCGGGGTAATGCTGTTGTCGAGATAAGAATCAACAAAAAAATTGACTTGGCCTGGACCACCACCTCCCGGTACATTACTCAATGAATTATTGGTGTTTCTACAACAAAATCCACCTGTGGCGCTTCCGCCCCATGTAAAAAACCACTGATTACAAGCAGTGGTTGGAGAAGTTGGCAAGGTAAGGGTAGCTTCCCAATCGTAACGTTGAATGCCATAACGAGTTCCGCCGTTACAGGTACTAGGATCATCCACACATGGCGTTGGTACTTCAACACCAGTCCCTGGTATGGGGATTACAGTTAGTGATAGCGGTGCACCACCACAATTGTTCCTGTAAAAGACGGTTTGATTGCCCAGCGTAGGGCCAAACGGCGATTGCATAAAACTGTTGCAATCGCGGTAAAGTGTCAAAGTAACGACGTATTGATTGGGGCCGATATTGCGATAGGTGATATTCCCTCCTGCCACGTGAGACGCCTCAACAGACTGAACGCCGATGAACAAAAGCAAGAACAAAAGGAGATGTTTTTTCATACGCAGGTCTTAACTGAGGTCTAAAATAAGGCAGATTTGATTAAAGGCCAATTAAATATTAATAAGCCTTTTTATCGGCTTTTTGTGCCCATGCCTCAAACACTGCTTGCGCAGGCAGTGAAGGCAAATGCAAACAAGGTATTTCCCTTTTTACGACATCCAAGGATAGCTGTGCGTAGATATAGGCATCATCAAAACCAATACGCGCGGCATCCGTTCTGGAATTGGCATAAACGACTCTTTCAATACGGGCCCAGTAAATAGCTGCTAAGCACATCGGACAAGGTTCGCAACTGCTGTAAATCACCGCACCAGCCAAACGAAAATCTCCCATGACTTTTCCTGCCTTTCTGATCGCTTGCATCTCAGCATGCGCAGTAGGGTCATTGGTAGAAGTCACTTCATTCCAGCCTTCAGAAATGACTTTGCCATCCTTTACAATAACGGCGCCAAATGGCCCTCCTGGTTCGTCGGTAAGCGACTTCTTTGAAAGCTCAATGGCTCTCGCTAAAAAGTCCATGTCAGACATCTGGCTTATTTTATGATTCTGATGGCTCCTTCCTTGCCTGCTTGATCGGGAATGATAACCTTGTAAATGTATACCCCTCCTTCTAAATCAGTGGGAACATAAGTGTTCTGATAATTAATGCCTTCCCAAACCTTTTGACCCCAGCGATTAAATAGCTGAACCGTATTCTCCGGAAAAAATTCAATGCCTTTTACCTTGAATACATCATTTCTGCCATCACCGTTTGGCGTGACAACGTTTGGAACCTCCACCTCTCTCAGCACCATTTCAAACGGAACAAAATTACTCCAGGCCACAAAGCCGAGCAGCAAATTTGTGGTGCGTACCCTTATGGTATACTTTCCGATTTCAATTGGCTTTTCAAATACAAACGTCGTATCCGATGTCGTTCCTATCAATTCGCCGAATCCGGTATCTGTTTCACTTTTCAAATAAACATCGTAAGAAGGTGATGCCCAACCATCATAGGCATTCCAATGAATTTGCGCAATACCTCTTGTACCATTTTCCAATCGGTCATCCGATGGCTTGGCCAAGATATTCACTACAGAATCTCCTGGTGTACGAATGTCTCCGTATAGCCGTAAGCGTAAAAAGGCTCGAAAACTTGCATTTTCTATGGCAGGATCTATGACGCTAGTAGTTAAAGTGGTATCATTCACATCATAGGTGTCAACAAATAGTTCCCATTTTGCCGTATCCACCCTTGCATCCTTGTAATAGATACGATAATTCTCAAAAAAAGCGGGGTCAAAGCCATTATCGGGATAAGACCAAGTCAAATCAACCGCCCCATTATCTGGAACAACAGATACGTTGCGCATGTGGATGGGTTCGTTGTATTCGAAGCAGCCGGTGACTCTTATGATAACTGTGTCGAATGCATCAGCACCGGTTCCGCAATCACCTAAAAGCGCATTACCATCTATGCCATTTCGAATCACCAGGTAGTGGTCACCGTTGAACAAAAAATCAACGGCAGAAAAAATTGTAATGCTATCTGCTTTTCCATTCACGCAATTTGAAGAAACAGTTCTGATTTGCATCAAATTTCCTTTGGGATCATAAAGCCTGAAATCAGATCCATCGGGGGCAATCGAGTTACATTGTAATCCCCCATCTTTGGCTTTAAGTCCAAATACACCATTGTAACATGTTGATTCTACAACAGGAAGTGGAGATGTGGTGTCGGCGCTTACAAAGCCACCAAATGACACGGCTTCACAAAAACCAACAGGCCTGAACAGCCAGCCTTCTGGATTGGCGGGCGTTACTACCCAAGGGGAAGAATTACGTCCCGATACAGTATTTGCTACGGTACCTGTAGCATTGTGTACACCCAAAACGGCCGTGCCGCTTGCCCAATTCAAACAAGGTGGTTTCTCTAATATATGTACCTCTACATCGTTGTTGCATTCGTTTAAAATCACTTGAAACGTCCCGTAGAGACTGGTACAACTAAACAAAGGCAATTGGAAGAAGGTAACGACAAACCTTCTGAAAGGTGCAACACCTACCGTTGCATACTGAATATTGCCAAAACCATTCAAATTCGACCACCAATCTTGCCATGGCGCCATGATACAATTCTTGGGCACTGTGGCCAGGGCCGAGGGAATGGAGTTGGACGTAAAGGTGTTGGGCTGATTTGGACTGAATGACACCCATCCATTCGTACCAATGTACACTTCATTGTATGTATTGCCGAAAAAGCAAAAATCAAACGGCATGGGAATAGGACCGGTACTGCCATCATCTGCACCTGAAAACGATCCAGTCAACGAAATGCCGGCAAATGGAGCCGGATTGTAAGGGATTGGAGTAACATTATAAAATTGCCCGCTAGCGCCAAAGGTTCCAAGCAGAAACAAACCAATCAAGAGTATAAAATGCTGCCTCATGTAGCTTATTATCGTATCAAACTCAAATATATACAAACCTTCTTGCCATGCATCGGTTTGTTTTGTTCTTAAGGCAGTTTTAATCTCGTTTGCTCTTAACTTTGCGCACCGATGAAGAATATCCGCAACTTTTGCATCATTGCCCACATTGACCATGGCAAGAGCACCCTGGCCGACCGATTGCTGCAAATTACCAATACGGTAGACGCCCGCGACTTGCAAGCCCAAACGCTCGACGACATGGACTTAGAGCGTGAACGTGGCATCACCATCAAGAGCCACGCCATTCAAATGGACTATACCTACCAAGGTGAAAAATATACCCTCAACCTCATTGACACGCCTGGTCACGTTGACTTCTCTTACGAAGTGTCGCGTGCCATTGCCTCTTGTGAAGGTGCTCTGTTGATTGTAGACGCTTCGCAAGGCATTGAGGCTCAAACGATATCGAATTTATACTTGGCATTAGAGCACAACTTGGAGATTATTCCGGTGTTGAACAAAATCGATTTGCCAGGTGCCAATCCCGAAGAAGTAAAAGACCAGATCGTAGATCTGTTGGGTTGCGACATCAACAGCATCATTCCGGCCAGTGGCAAAACCGGAGTGGGTGTCGACAAAATTCTAGAGGCCATTGTAGAGCGCATCCCCGCTCCGGTTGGCGACCCGAATGCTCCGCTTCAAGCCTTGATCTTCGACTCGGTTTACAACAACTACCGCGGCATTATTGCCTATTTCAGGGTATTTAATGGTACCATTCGCTCTGGCGAAAAAGTCAAATTCTTTAATACAGGCAAAGAATATTTTGCGGATGAAATTGGCATTTTGAAGCTCAAACAGCAGCCACGCGATGAAGTGCATACCGGCGATGTGGGTTACATCATCAGTGGCATCAAATTCGCCAAAGAAGTGCAAGTGGGCGACACCATTACCTCGTTCGAAAACCCTACGACCGAAGCCATTCAAGGCTTTGAAGAAGTAAAACCCATGGTTTTTGCTGGTATTTATCCGGTTGATACGGAGGATTACGAAGAGCTGCGCGACAGCATGGACAAACTACAGCTGAACGACGCCAGTTTGGTTTTTGAGCCAGAATCATCGGCAGCTTTGGGTTTCGGATTCCGCTGCGGCTTTTTGGGTATGCTCCACATGGAGATTATCCAAGAGCGTTTGGAGCGCGAATTCGATATGACGGTAATCACCACCGTACCCAACGTATCGTATTTCTGCACGACTACCAAGGGAGTAAAAATGACGGTGAACAACCCCAGCGACCTCCCCGACCCCAGTACCATCGATTTTATTGAAGAGCCCTACATCAATGCTCAAGTGATTACGAAATCAGAGTACATCGGTCCGATCATTGAATTGTGCATGGCTAAGCGAGGCATCATCAAAAACCAGGTTTACCTCACCACCAACCGGGTGGAGATCACCTTCGAAATGCCCTTGGGTGAGATTGTATTCGACTTTTACGACAAACTCAAAACCATTTCACGCGGTTATGCCAGCTTCGATTACCACATGATTGGCTACCGCCAGTCGAAATTGGTGCGCATGGACATCCGTTTGAACGGCGATCCTGTGGATGCCTTGTCGTCGCTCATTCACCAGGACAAGGCTTACGAGCTCGGCAAAAAAATGTGTGAAAAGCTGCGCGAGTTATTGCCTCGTCAGCAGTTCGAAATTGCCATTCAGGCCTCTATTGGTGCTAAAATCATCGCACGTGAAACCATCAAGGCCCTGCGCAAAGACGTAACTGCCAAGTGCTACGGCGGTGACATCTCACGTAAGCGTAAACTGCTCGAAAAGCAGAAAAAAGGAAAAAAACGCATGCGTCAGGTGGGCAATGTAGAAATTCCTCAGAATGCCTTCTTGGCCGTACTTAAACTCGATTAAGATGCATCAGCTCATCGACGGCAAAGCCACCGCAGCGGCCATCAGGCAGGAAATTGCTGTGGAAGTAGAAAAACTCGTCGCAACCGGACAGCGCAGGCCCCATTTGGCTGCCATTTTGGTTGGTAACGATGGCGGCAGCGAAACTTATGTGGCCAATAAAATCAAGGCTTGTGAAGATGCTGGCTTCACCTCTACCCTGTTGCGCTTCGATGACAGCATTACCGAGGAGGCCCTAGTAGCTGAAGTACAGGGGCTCAACCAAAATCAGGCAATTGATGGTTTTATTGTTCAATTGCCTTTGCCCAAACACATCAATGCCGAAAAGGTAAATGAGGCCATCGACCCGCGAAAGGATGTAGACGGTTTTCATGCCGTAAACATCGGCCGCATGGTATTGAACTTGCCTTGTTATTTGCCAGCTACTCCGCATGGCATTGTAGAATTGCTGAAGCGCTACAACATCGATACCCAGGGCAAACATTGTGTGGTTTTGGGTAGAAGCAACATCGTAGGCAGTCCGGTAAGCATTTTGCTAGCCCGAAACACCCAACCCGGCAATTGCACGGTTACTTTGTGCCACAGCCGAACTGCCAACTTGAAAGAACACCTCTTGCAAGCCGACATCATTGTGGCAGCTTTGGGAAAGCCAGAATTTGTGAAAGCCGATATGGTAAAACCAGGAGCTGTGATCATCGATGTTGGAACTACCCGCGTACCCGATGCCAGCCGAAAAAGCGGCTTCCG
>ERZ1066127.270-NODE-270-length-31401-cov-23.968832_pt1 | contig 31401 bp, 23 predicted proteins | sample MGYA00382774_ERZ1066127 | MGnify/ENA primary metagenome ERZ1066127 (study PRJEB33369, sample SAMEA5778357) | biofilm metagenome | biome: Industrial cooling water; feature: Water cooling tower basin; material: Biofilm | place: United Arab Emirates | collected...
AGAGAAGTTTCAACGACAATATCAAACTGTGAAAATTAACTAAACAGTCTACTAGGAATTGTGTTTTATTTTATTTTTCCGATAAACCTTCTTACACAAAATTCCCGTATCCGCGCTTTACCACCGGAGAATATTACAACAACAAGTTTTGAGGCTCGTGCCTCAGAAATCTTGTCCACAAGATACATTCAAGGTTATGTCATTGACGTTGCACTTGATAGTACATTTAGTGAGGCATCGTTTGTTCCCGGCTACAGACGACGGCATGATCGACTTCGTTTTTCAGCAACCACAGCATTTATATCTGAGTTGGATCCAGCAACAACATATTATTTTCGATTTGTCGAGATTGATTCCACAAGTGATGCTGGTCGAGCAGTCGGATTTTCTAACGTTCAAAAAGTCACAACGCTTGATTCTCCCATCCCCGGTTCACCGAAACCTGCTTTGAGGAATATTACCCGCGATGGTTTTACATTGCGGTGGAGTCCTGTTCCCAAAGCAACGTACTACCTCGTTGATGTTCAGGTTCTTGATGGATCAAGTGTGCAAGTATATAATGACATTATTACGAATCACCGTACAACAACACCAACATTTAGCATCGAAAATGTTTATGATAGTACCCAGCCTCAACGTTTCCAATACGTCTATAAGGTTCGAGCGGCAAATACTGCGGGAATAGGGGTGGCGAATCAATGTGGCGGCTGTAACTGTATTTATACGAATCCATTTTATTTACGTCGAGGTGCTTTTGAAATTGATAGCAGTTTATATACAAAATGGGTACTGGATGCCGTATCATTTGGGCAATTACCCCAAAATCCTATTATTGATTCTACCTATATTTCCTTAGAGGTGCGTTCCGGCACTACTCCCGCGTCAATTTTGAACCATCCTGAGCAAGAACAGATCATTGATACCCTTTGGATAGAAACGGATATATCAATTAGAACGCAACTATCATGCGGATCTAGATTCTTTCCCAATCCACCCTTTCCCCCATTCCAAATGCTGCTCCATCTCAAACGCAAAGAAGATATTAAATATTTCATACAACAATATGGGCGCAATACCGTGAGTTATACATGGAATTTTGTACCGTCCAGCCCTATGTTCTATCGCTATTCGCTGGTCACAACCACCAGCATACGCAGCCAAGAGGCGACGGAGGCATTGAGTCTTTCCCTTACGCCAAATCCGAGTGCGGATGTTGCTAAGGTTGCCCTTCTTCTGCCCGCGCCGTCGTCTGTGCGGCTCACTTTGCATGACACATTCGGGCGTGAAGTCCACACGATAGCCGATGGACTCTACCCCGCAGGGCAGCAGGAGTTTTCTGCCTCGCTAGACGGACTGCCGTCGGGTATGTACTTTGTGCGGGGAAATGTTGGCGGACAGGTAGTGGTGCGGCGTTTAATAATCGTAAGATAGGACAAAACAGTTTCTCCTCTATGTAAGAGACACCTTGAAGCTGAATTTTTCTATGCTGAGAGATGGAAAATCCTTTTGCACAAAGGATTGTTACCATTTTGAATCGACAGTCACCAAACTTGAGTGTACATTCATCCTTAACTTGTCGAAACTTATGCTATTTTGTAATTTACAGTTTATTTCACTACATTTCAATCCTTATTCACTTCAATAAAAAACTTGTCGTATTGCAGTTTTATTTTTAATGTTTTCAAGAAAGAATTTCGATACTATCAACTCTCCATACAAGAGACGTCTATACGGCACGCTGGAACTAGTAAGTAAACTTATGAATCTGTCTGAACTCCATTCTTTTGCTCTTGTTGGTGGATCGTTTTAAATATTCTTTGCTTGAATCTGTTCAAACCATTGGAGGAATATGCCTTTTTTTCACCTCCCTGATATTACTGCTGTGAAACTTTGCGTGATTGCGAGACGCGGTGCGAAAAAAGATTTTTATGACATGGATTGTCTGTCGCACGAATACACGTTCCGAGAGTTAATTGTATTTATCTTTCATGCACTTCACTATCTTTCCTTTCGGCGACGCAGATAAGAATACTTTCTTTATCCGTTTTGTTGGTAGCTGTAAGTTATTTATTGCGAATATTGCGAAGCAATTTTTTGAGGAAATTACCAATTTATGAATGTTGTTATCTTTGTCCGAGTTTCAAAGCAAAGCCAAGACTTTGAGCGTCAAATCCATGACCTTCGCCTTTATGCCGAGCGGCAAGGCTGGACTGTTCTCCAGATTATCAGTGAGAAAATAAGTGGAACAAAAAAAAATGTTGAGCGGCATGGTATAAATGATTTGCTCTTGCTGGCGCGATCAGGAATAATCAAAAAAGTCTTGGTGACGGAAATCTCTCGATTGGGAAGACGTACAAGTGAAGTACTAACAGTGATAGAGGAATTGAGTGAGTTTGGGGTATCGGTCTATGCCCAAAACTATAACCTTGAAACACTCACACCACAAGGTAAGCGCAATCCGATTGCCGCTTTACTTTTTACATTCTTAGCAGAATTCGCCCGTCTGGAGAGAGAAACATTAGTAGAACGGATTCACTCCGGTCTGGAGCAAGCTCGGAGAAAGGGAAAAATACTTGGTCGTCCAAAAGGAACGAGCGAAGAAACAGAAGTAGTATTAAAAAAATATTCTGGTGCTGTCGGACTGTTAAAAAAAGGATACTCAGTACGGAAAGTAGCGAAAATTCATGGTATAAGTCCAACAACTGTTGCTAAGGTAAAAAAAAGAATTATGATGGAGTGATAGAGGAAATAATTTAATGTTATTATTGCAATATGCAATTACAGCAATACCGTTACACAATAACCCTTCAGCACGGCAAATCCTTCTCACACCGACAAATGTTTTTTGTATATTATTTCTTGAACAAATACCTCAAAACTTTTTCCGGTACCATAGCTGATGATTCGACAACACTCTTTCGTCTTTCGATATTGCTTGCTTTTGACCATCCTTCTTCTGCTCTTTCCTTCTCTACAAGCCACAAGCGATGAACAATCACCCATAGATTCATTGCGCAAAGCACTCTCCAATGCTCGCACAAACGACACTCTTCGCGTGAATCTTCTGAATGTGCTCAGTGTCGTCTTGCGAAGCTCTTCCCTCCGAGAAGCCGAGCAGTATGCCAACGAAGCTCGTGTGCTTGCCCAACAACTCCATTTTACACGCGGTGAGGCGGAAGCTCTTTGGCAACTCGCCTATTTCGCATCCCAACGTGGCAACAACGACCAAGCACTCAAGCTGCTTCAAGAAACAAAAGCATTATTTGAGCAACTCGGCGATAAAGCAAAAGTGGCAAAAACGACTATGAATATGGGGTTGGTCTATTGGCAGCAAACAGACAAAACCAAAGCACTCGAACTTGTGTATCAAAGTATTGATGCGGCAGAAAAAACCAAGGATAGCGAACTGCTCATCAATTCTCTCATCAACGTCGGGACAATGATAAGCAGCAAAGGTGCGGAATCCCAAGCAATTGAACTCTACGAACGCGCCTTACACCTTGCCGATTCGTCGGGAAACCGTTCCGCCTCGGCAGCCGTGCTGAGAGCCTTGGGAAATGTCTATGAAAAAATCCGTGATACGACTAAGACGCTGGATTATTTTCAACGCGCATTACGCATCAACGAAGAACTTGGCGAACAAACCGAACTTGCCGCTAATTTGAATAATCTCAGCGGACTTTTGAGAGCAAAAGGCGATTTTACGCGCTCGCTGGAATACGCCCGCCGCAGTACCGCCATTCGCAAAGCGGTAGATGATGTCGGTGGTTTGCCGTTTAGCCTGAGAAGTCTTGCCCGAACACTTGCCGAAATGAGCAAAACCGACCGATTGTTGTTTAATGAAGCAGTACAAACCTATCGTGAGGCTTTAGAAGGATTCCGCCGTACTCGCAACAATAACGGCGCAGCAAGTGTGTTGAACGAACTTGCCCGATTATATGCACGTGGCACGGACTTATCACAAGCGGCTATGTGCGCCGACACTGCGCTGGTGTATGCCTCTGCCGCCCGAAACATCGGCACCCTTGCCGAGAGTTACGGCATTGCGGCGATGATTGCTCGACAAGGAGGCAATCTGAAACAAAGCTATGACTGGGAGCATGAGGCACGGACGCTGACGGATTCGCTGCTCCAACAAACCCGCACGGCAACGGTTAAACAAATGGAAGAACGCTTGCAAATCGAACGTTTTGTGCAGGCACAAAAAACGCGCTCCGAGCGAGAACAGGAACGGCAACGTTTGTATCAGTATCTTGCCCTTGCTTTGCTCATCCTTTCCGGAGCTGCCGGCGGGATTTTATACACCGGTCGAGTGCGACGAAAAATGCTTACTGCCGAATTTGACCGAGCTTCGGCAGAACTGGAATTATTAAAAACGCAACTGAATCCGCATTTTTTGTTTAATGCGCTCAACAGCATCAAAGCACTTGTCCGCATTGACCCCGAACGCAGTAGTGATGCAATTATCAAACTCAGTGAGATTTTGCGTTTCACGTTGAACTACGGAAAGGAAACAATGATTCCGCTCAATGATGAAATGCAGGAAGTCAAAAAATATCTTGAATTGGAACAACTGCGCTTTGGTAATCGTTTAACGGTAGAGATGACCATTGCCGAAGAAACGCGCACGAAGATGTTGCCGCCGGCTCTTGTGCTGACGCTTGCCGAAAATGCCGTCAAACATGGCGTGAGCAAACAAATCGGCGCAAGTCGTATTACCGTAACGACCTTCCTTGTGCCAAATGGCTGGGGAATAGAGGTTTGCAACACGGGCAACTATGAGCCGGAAAAACAGGAATCTTCGTCGGAACATTCATCGGACATCAAGGTTGGCGGTATCGGACTGTATAATCTTCGCAAACGTTTGGAGGCAACCTTTGGAAATAATGCGGAGTTTGTGATAACCGCACAACACGAGAATCTTGTTTCCGCGAAAATTGTTATTGTTGAGACGTGAGTATCGTTCAGATTCAAATTCCATTTCTTCTTTTTGAACATCACTTATTCACTTTTACTTATGACTATCACCGCTTTGATTATCGACGACGAACCTCTGGCGATTGGCGAACTAGCCGCGATGCTGAAAGCTCACACGGAAATTGAAGTGGTCGGCACGGCGGAAAATTATATTCAAGCATTACAGCAAATACACGATACCCAGCCGATGGTGTTGTTTTTAGACATTAATATGCCGGATAAATCGGGGTTTGACTTATTGGAGGAAATGGACAACCCGCCGTATGTGATTTTTGTTACCGCGCATGACCGCTATGCCATCAAAGCCTTTGAAGTCAGCGCGTTGGACTATCTTATGAAGCCGGTGAATCCTCAACGTTTAGCTGATGCGATTGAAAAAGCAAAAGCAATGTTGCTCAAAAAGCAAGAGCAGCAAGGACAAAAACTGCGTATGGACAAACGCATCTTCATCAAAGATGGTGAGCAATGTTTTTTTGTCCCGTTAGCAGAAATATTTTTGTTGGAAAGCATCTCAAACTATGTGCAGGTGTATTTTGGGAAAAACAAACCGATGCTCCATAAATCATTGAACTACATGGAAGAAAAACTCCCCGACGATGTATTTTTTCGTGCCAATCGGCAGCAAATTATCAACATCACGTTTATTGCCGACATTACTCCCCTCTTTAATGGCGTACTCCGCGTTACGTTGAATAATGGAGTCAGCGTAGAAATCAGCCAACGCCAAAGCCCGAAATTCCGTGAGCTGACGGGTGTATAAGCTCATCAGTTCCACATCTCTCGGCATTTTCCCATCTATTTTTTCTTCCCTTCTTTTTTCCTCTCATCGCTCATCACCGATTTTCTGCGTTTATCACCGATTTCCTGCGCTCGTGTAAATTCCATTCCTTTTTCTGGTGTGATTGAACATTTTTGTCGTCGTAAAAGCGTTTATCATCTACAACGTGATAACGGCAACAAATACTGAAAACTGCTGATATTTCTCAAACAGCCATGCACTGGATACAAAGTGATTACATAACCTACGCACTCTACCAAAACGATGAACAGTTGGCAGTGCTGATGTATCAGGAGGGAGCTGCCTCACTCCTGAAAATTGGTCATGAAATGTATTCTATCTGGAGCAAAGGCGTTTGGAATCCCTCGTACGTCATTACCTCTGCCACAAAACACATTGCTACGTTGTATCATCATTTTTGGGGCAGTTCGGGCATAGTCCATTTCTCAGACGGCATTGCCTACCACGTAGAATATGCCCAAATGCACGAAGGATGTATTCGATTTGTCGAACAAGGAGGTACAAACGAAGAAGTATTGCGGTACGGTATGCGTGTCCGCGAGAACAGACCGGAACCATTTTTACAGATTGGAGCGGCATTGATTGATGCCGAGCAACTTTTGCTTCTAAGCGCACTCGGTTTGCATATTCTGCTTTCGATGACGCACGAATTTATGCTGTCCGATGATAGAGAGTTCCATTTGTCCGCGTAACTTTTTGTTCTAACCACAGCATTTTCATTACCATTTCAACAACTCATTATCTATGAACTCCCCTGCTCCGAACCATCAAACAAAGAAATCTTCTACCGTGCGCAATGTCCTTGCAATTATGGCTGTCGTCGTACTGGGATTGCTCTTCGGCTATACCGTCGGAAAGGTGGGAGTGAATCCTTCCGTTAGCGAACAACACAACAGTAGCACAGAACAGCTCAATAAACCTCGAACGGTTGGCTCAAAACTGTTGAACGGTTTGGCAGCGTTTGGAGTCATTATTGTTGTAATGCACGTTGTTTTGGGCGTGCATGAATGGGGTCATGTTCTTGGCGGACAGTTGGCGGGATTTCGCTTTATGATGTTCGTTGTCGGACCGATTCGGATTTTGCGTCAAGGACATCGCATTCGCGTTGGTTGGAATACCAATCTATCCCTTGTGGGTGGTATTGCATCCGTATTACCACCGACAGCAGCATCGGCAACAATGTCGTCACAAGTGAGCATTGAAGAAGGAATGATGCGATTTATTGCCGGTGGTCCGATTGCTTCGCTGGTGTTGGCTCTTCTGTCGGGATTACCCTTTGCTTTACAATGGATATTGCCGGAGTGGACGGGCTTGGGCGGTTTATTGTCATTGTTTTTCGGTGCAACGGCGGTGATATCGTTCTTAATTTTTTGTGGCACAGCGATTCCTCATCACTCAAGCGGTTTTTCAAGCGACGGCGCACGAGTGCTGATGCTGCAAAAAAACGACGCAGAGGCAAAACGCTGGTGTGCATTAGGAATTTTGGGCGGAGCAATGATGTCTGATGTGCGTCCACGAGAGATGGAAGAGCGATATTTTCACGATGCTCTGGCACTTGCCGATAAAACTCCCGATGATATAAGCGCACACCTGCTCACCTATCAGTGGGCGTTAGACAAAGGAAACATCGAAGAAGCAGAGCGGCATTTGGACTACGCCGTCAAACATTTAGACGTGTATCCCGAAGCCTTTCGCCCCATTATTGCTATGGAAGTCGCGTATGTCGAAGCCCGATATCGAAATAATCCTGAATCAGCCAGGCAGTGGTTCAGCACAGGACACAAAACATCGTTTGTTGAGCCGCCTTCCCGTTTGCGCGTGGAAGCCGCGCTTGCTCTGGCAGAAGGTCGGGATGAAGAAGCAGGAGTGAAAGTTCGGCAGGGTTTGCGTCTTCTTGCTGCAAAGCCCCACTTGACCGGAAGCGAAACCATGGAACAAGACCTTTTGCACGATATTCTTCAGCGAATAACCAATGAACATGATTCTCACGCATCGTAGCTAAAGAGCAAAATACACTCTACCACCTCGATTCATCAATAGACAAAAACACACCCTTGACTTGCTGTTTCCACGCAGCAAGACAGGATTTCTTTTTCTATTTTTTTACAACCTGTTATGAACAGCATACGTTTAACCCCTTCTCGTTTGGTTCTTTTGGCACTGGTGTTCACCGTATTAGGCACGTTGCCTACCCGTGTCTTTGCACAACTCAGCCCGAATCCGAATTTCCACAATAAAGATTTTTATATCGGTCCGCGCGTTGGTTTGGGTGGTATTGGCGGTGCGGGTTTGGGCTTGGGAGCAAATGCGGAGTATGGCATCACGCCGCAAATTGGCATTACCGGCACATTTGGTTGGTCGAGTTATTCATTTGGCTATACTACCTACTCATGGACGTACACCAATCTCATTTTCGCTGTCGGCGGGAACTATCATTTGGACATTTTGAAAGTGAAAAATCTTGATACCTACGCCGGTCTTGGGTTGGGATGGAATCTGGGTTCAGTTGCTTCCAGTGATACACAATTTCCCTACACCGGTTCCTATGGCGGATTTTTCTGGGATTTGCGAGTAGGCGGGCGATATTTCTTCTCGAATAATTTGGCAGCAACGGCGGAATTGGGTTATGGTTTCGGGTATCTGCGTTTGGGCATTGATATTAAGCTGTAATCTCAAAATTCTCTCGCAAAAAGCATAACGTTTTCCATTCCCCTTTTCAAGAGCAGTATGGCGCACCCGACAGCATCAATACATCCACCCCAGCAGCAACGACAATATCTCACCCGCAAAGCTCTTTTGTGTTTGCTTTGGAGCAGTGTCTTTTTTCTCTTGATTAGCGGTATTTGCCTCATCGTGATAGCAGTGCGGACAACAGTTCCTCCATCGGCGGCGGCTGGTTCGGTTGCCGATGAAATTATTCTGGGGAGCAAACTTGCCCGTGCTGTTATCGCTTTGCAGGACAGAAGCGTACTTTGGGGAATTGCCGCCTTTAGCCTTGTGCTTGGATATTTCGGCGGTGTGATTCAGTCGTTGCCCAATACCGATGACCAAAGTATTGAACAGTACATCTTGCTAAAACAATATCGGAAGAGCAGCCATATTCGATTTGGCTCGCGTTGTCCCAACTGTGATGCAAGAGTACAGGGGCAGTTTTGTTCCTCGTGTGGTCAGGAACGCATGGATTCGAGTGAATTAACCTTGGGAAGATTCACGCTCTATGCCATAAGCGAGGTACTCAACACGGACGGACGATTTTTTCGCTCCTTGCGTCTGCTTCTGACCCGACCCGGATTTCTGACCGACGAATATCTCCGCGCACGGCGTATCCGCTATGCCACGCCAACGCAGTTGTACGTGGTGATAACGGCAGTCTTTTTTCTGGCAAGTATCAAACTGGATTTTGACGTGGACACGATTGTTCAACAAATTCCCGTGTTAGCAAAAAACATTGTCAAACGTGCTGCTCTGGAACACGTAACCCCGGAAGTCATCAAAGAGCGCATCAATGACACATTGGAGAATTACATTCCGCTCTACACGCTGTTTATGGTAACGGCATTTGCATTTTTTCTGCGTCTTGTCTATCGAGCCTGGTACTACGTTGAACATCTGGTCTTTGCCCTGCATTTTATCAGCACGGTGCTGATTATTTGGATGGCGTTTATCGCGCTGGAGTTACTTATCCCACCCTTGCAGAATGTCAGTGTGTTTCTCGTCTTGGCAGGTTCTCTGGTCTATCTAACAATTTCGTTGCGCTATGTCCACTCGTCCGCATCGCAGTGGCGCATTGTGCCATCGGCACTCGCTTTTATCTTTCTTTTTGGAGCATATACCGCCGTTACTATTGCATTGGCAATGTTTTTACTGTAAGACTTATCAAAACATTATGAAACTACGAACTTGGTTATCCGCCGGATTCTATACCGTTGCCGTCGTCGGCTCAGGTGTCGTCGCAACACTGTGGCAGGTAGAAACAAAAGAAGTCCGACGTTTGGAGACGCAAACACAAACGCTGCTTGCTTTTACCAGCGAAAAAGACAGTCTCACCAAAAGTTTGGCAAATGCCACACGCTCCATCAACGATGTTTATGGGCAAATGCTGAGTGTGTCGGGTGAGGTATCGGCACAACAACGTTCCACCGACGGCGTACAAGAAAATCTCAATTACAAAGCTCAGATAGCCGATAAACTTCAGCGCATCAGTACGCTTGTCGGGGCGTATCAATCGCAAATGAATACTACTGAACAACGATTGCTTGCACTGAAACAACAAAATTCTTCCCGTGCCGGACAATTACGCAGTTTGGAAGAAACCGTAACGCAACTGAACGCCACGCTGCAACTTCAACAGCAACGAGCGGAAGAGCTACTGACAGAACTCAATTCCGCCAAAACCGAACGTAATCGTTATGCGACCGAGTTTGTAGCGAAAGCCGAAGCCTTCAAAGAGCAGGAAAAAATCCTCAAAACGCTCATGGAAAAATTTGATGCAACCTTCACGGCATTTGTTGTAGTGGGAACGGTGGACGACCTCGCCCGCAAAGGCATCATCACCAAAACATCGGTGGGCTTTCCCTTCGCCGGTACAGTATGGCAACCCGCAAGAAATCTTGCTGATTCCGCCGCACTCCGCGAACAATTTCGCCCCATAGACCTTCGGCGCGATACGGTGTTCAGTGTTCCCTCGGCATCGTTCAGCCTGCTCTCGCCGCATAACCCGCAGCATATTCTTGTTCAGGATATGGCAAACAATGGCGGTGCAGCTCATCAATGTACAGTTATGCGCCCCGACCTTTTTTGGGCGCAATCGCGGTATCTGATTATTGCCGTGCAGTAAAAGTGTAGGAAAACATATTCATAGTTGATGGTATTTCTGGTTCAATAGTCCATTTCATTTTTTTACCAATACCAATTTTGGAGATAAAACCCATGCAACGCGAACAATCGTTTTTTCACCTTAGCCTGACTATGCTTCTTTTTATGATTATTGCTGTTACCACAACATTGGCACAAGATTTCACACCGCCACAACCTCACACGGACGAGCGCGGGCGTGCCGTCGGAAACATACTATTTTCAAAAACACCGATTATTCGCAACAAAGAAAAAGCCTCGCAAATGGCAACCACGTTCACCGGCAGCGACCAACTTTTTGCAATGGCGTATCTTCCCTCTTCGCTCGAAGATTTAGGCTTTGCAAACGGATTTACACTTTATCTGCATGAGGAAGATGTTCCCGATGGCTACTCTCATACCTATCAAAGTATTCCCTTGAAGTTCAAGCCTGAGGGAGAGATTAACGGCGACCAGAACTTCTACGATATTGACATCTTTGCCGGACAAAAAGATGCGTGGCGTGTTGCCATGACACGAGAATTTCTGCAGACGTTTACAAACTATCTGAACGACCACGGTAAAAAAGCCCAACGGGTGTATAAGATTAAAGCCGAACTTTTGAGCGATGGTATTGTCCGTGCCGACGGAGCATTCACACTGGACATCAGCAAAGGAAGTGCAGGAATTCAAGGATTTCATACCGAACATCAAAAAGCAATTCTCGCCGATACCAAACTACCACCGTCCAAACGCAGTGATCCTGCCCTTGCCGAAAAAATTAAAAAAGTAATGGCTGCACAAAAGGTAAACGTACAAAAAGTGGTGTTTTCATCGGAGGATTGGTACATCGAGCGCAATAAATCAACCGGAGTGATACTCCACCGAAGTATTGCGGCGTATATCGTCGCAAAAGAAGCCAACGGCGAGTGTACATACAACGAAGTCTTTTTCAAGCAAGAATATGTTGGTAATGGTTTTTCCGACCAAGTTGTTTGGAAAGGCAATGGTTTGGCTGCGGGTAAAATTCTCTGTGAGAATACGAAGTAAATCAGCAATAAATACACACACATTCCCCTACTTTTTCACTCTTCAGATAAAGGTTTTTTGTATGACATTATTTCGCATAGCCGCTTTCGCGGTTCTCTTCGCTGCCTTGAGCATTCCTACATTTGCTCAAGGGAAAATTAAAATCACCAAAGCTGATGACCTGCCGAGGCGTACTATCACCATGACCGGCAAAGCATCGGAGATTTTGAATGATGATGCTCAACTCGCACGTTTGACCGATGAAGTCATCAAAAATTTGGAAACAGATTTGGTCAAGTACGATATTCAAGATAGATCAACACTGAAATCCTACTACGAAACATTGATGCCGTGTTACTTCTTCAGAAACAACTACGACAAGGTATTGTGGTGTGTTTCCAAGGCACAAGAACTTACCGAAAAAAATGCAGAAAAGCTCACAATTGTACCCTTTACACGAGCATATATATCTGCGGCAAAAAAGGTTGGCAATGAAACAAGCGACGAATTCCGGCAAGTTTTTATTCAGGAGTATGCTGCACTATGGAATGCTATGCCCTACGACGAAGTGAAAGATGAAGTCGAGGCAAGCAAAGGGCGAATGAGCTTATTCAACCCGAACCTCATTACTGCCAGTATAGATTCGGAGATTCAGCCGTTTTTGGATAACAACAAAAACGTGGTGCCGGAGGGTTTGGTGCTGAGCTTTATCGGGATACGCTCTGCGTTGAAACGTGCTCCATTTGTACCGTCCATGCTTCAAGTAGTAACTGACCTTTATGAGCGCAACGCAACAAAGGTCGTCAAAAAAGATATTTGGGCGGAACGCAATGCCGTATTCAGCCAGAATGACACGGGTTCGCCCGTCGTTGTTGCGGTATGGGATAGTGGTGTGGATATGAATATCTTTCCCGAAATCATGCGTCACAAAGACAAGAGTGGTAAAAATGGGATAGGATATAGTTTGGTAGAATCCAAAAATGACGGCTTGCTGTTGGAAAATCCTCAAGGGAAAATCACGAGTGATGTCAAGCGTCTGCAAATACTCACCAAAGGCTTGATGGATATTCAAGCTGCGATTAACAGCCCCGAAGCCGATGAAGTCCGTAAAGCGGTAAGCTCACTCAAAAAAGAAGAAGCAAAAGCATTCAATGAAGAATTGTCGTTTTACGGTTTGTATTCTCACGGCACCCATGTCGCCGGTATTACTATCAAAGACAATCCGTTTGCGCGGCTTTTGGCAGTGCGTATGGGATGGGACCACCGCACACTTCCCCCACCGCACACCAAAGAACAGGCTCAGTTTCAAGCAAAAATGTACGGTGATATTATCAAATATCTGAAAGAAAATAAGGTTCGTGTGGTCAATATGAGTTGGCGATATGGTGCAGGAGCATACGAAGGGCTGCTGTCGCTGAATGGTATTGGCAAAACGCCCGAAGAGCGCAAAAAAATGGCGAAGGAAATGTTTGATATAGAAAAGAAGGCACTCTACAACGCTTTCAAATCGGCACCGGAGATTTTGTTTGTCTGCGGTTCGGGCAACGAAAATAACGACGCAAGTTTTGAGGAATACATTCCGGCTTCGTTCAGCGACTTACCGAATTTAATCACTATTGGTGCGGTGGATAATGAAGGCAAAAAGACGAGTTTCACCACCGAAGGCAAAACCGTGCGATTATATGCGAATGGTTTTGAGGTGGAAAGTTTTGTACCGGGCGGCGATAGAATCAAATTTTCGGGAACGTCTATGGCTTCGCCTCAGGTTGTGAATGTAGTGGCAAAGATGCTCGCTCTCAAACCCAATCTTCAACCCAAAGAAGTGATTTCGCTTATTGAAAAAGGCTCGGACACACTGCCGGAAAATCCGAAACTGCGCCTCATCAATCCCAAAAAGACACTGGAATTAGTACGACCATGGTAAATGCTCACATGAAGGGGCATTTCTTGAAAACGAAGGATGCAAGATTATTCTTGTGGCACTTCGCACACCCGATGCGTTGAGAACTTGTATCCTTGCTCTCACTCATAACGCACCACTACTACAGGGGAGACAAACGCGCTGTATGATGAACCTCCCGTACAGCGCGTTTTTTCTGTATTGATTGCGTTCATAATAAGCCCCGTTTACTTTTGAACTTTTTGAGTCAAATACTTTTTATCTTTGTGAGTGCATCAAGGTAGTGGGTATTTACTGATTGAAGGAAAAAATATTGTATGCGTACTCCATTACAGCAATTTCTGCATTCGTTCCCATTTTTATCGGAACAAGAAATAATGGCATTTGTAAAATCCGGTATTAGGAAAATAACAGCACCAAAAGAAGTCCTTTTTTTCGGTGCAGAGCCTTGCACAAAAGTTTGGTTTGTCGAGCAAGGATTATTTCGTACATATCGCATCGTCAATGGTGAAGATATGACCTTTCGTTTTTTTCTTAGCGGTGAACTACTAACCGATTATCAAAGTTATCTTACTAATACCCCTGCTACACTCAGCGTTCAGTCTATTACCGAAGGTGCCACCATCATCTTTGAAAAAGAGGATATACTAAACATTTTTGATGCTTATCCACGTGCCGAACGTGTTGGTCGGATTATGGCTGAACAAACTTATCTATACATTGTCGAACGACTCAAACAATTTCAAGTTGATGATTTAGAAACTCGGTATCAGAAACTGATTGCAAGTGCACCGGAACTTTTCCAATCTGTTCCACTACACTATATTTCTTCATTTTTGGGCGTAAAGCCACAAAGTTTAAGTCGTATTCGCAGAAAAATTTCTCGGCAAAAACCGGAATGATATTTTCTTGTTGAAAAATTAACCTATGTGAATGTTTTTGAAATCGTTATACCGTATTTTGTGGTCTTTCGCTATTACTCATATCCCCGGTAAATAATCGAAGAACAATTGTTTAGCAATTTATATTTCTTGAATTTTTTTCACAACACACTTTATGCGTTATTGTTTAATATTTTGTGTAGGAATGTTTTGCCACATTTTTAATACTTCGCTATCCGCACAAGAAGTATTTAAGCGGCAATCTCTAAACGTTGTTTATGTTGAAGCTCTGGGAAGTGGAAAATGGTATTCTCTCAATTACGAGCGAATAATAGAGAATGATTGGTCTGTACGACTTGGCGTGTCATTCCTGCCGCAGCGTGTCGAAAATGGCTTCGGGCGTTATGGACTGTTAGATCTTACACTGCCCTGTACAATCACTCATTTGTTACATTTGGGAAACAGCGCACACAATATCGAATTAGGTGTCGGAGCTTCACCAACACTAACGTTTGCAACATTTGATGGTGGATTAAGTAATGGCTCTGCCTATAATACTTATTCTCGCACACTTCTTAATACACGTGCAATCGCACTGGTTGGATATCGTTTTCAGCCAATAGAAAGCGGTTTAGTGTTCCGAATAACCTTTACACCATCGGTCGAGTTTGTACCGGGCGTTTCTCCTCCCCTTGCTCCACCACAACTTTTGTACGGTGGTATCAGTATCGGTTATGCTTTTTGATATTGTTTTTTTATCACAGATTTCCGAACAATCAAACTGTAAATTTTATGTACATACTTCAACGATTACCACTATTCAGTCTTATTGTACTGTTAAGCATCAGTATCTTCATAAGCTCTTGCTCTGACCCGCTTACAAGCGACACAAGTAATAATCGTAACGTTGCTAATCTGGATTTGATGATGGCAATGTGGGAAAAAGATAATAGTGCAATGGGTGCTGTAGCTTTTACACGTGGTGGCAAAGTTCTTTATCAGCATTACACAGGTTTTAGAGCTATTACTGATAATGGTGGTGTCAAAGCAGATTCAACAACAATTTACCGCGTAGCATCCATGACGAAGATGTTTACCTCAGTTATCATTCACCAATTGATAGATGAACGCCGTTTGACTTTGAATACAAAACTTTCAGTATTTTATCCTCAAATCAAGAATGCTGAAAATATTACAATTCGACATCTTCTGGAACACAGAAGCGGTTTGCATAATTGGACTACCGACGAAGATTTAGCGTCATGGTCATACATCCCACAAACGCGAGAACAAATGATTGCTCGGTTTGCAACATACAGCCCTGAATTTACACCCGATGCTCGTCGATATTACAGTAACACCAACTATTCTTTGCTCGGCTTTATCATTGAACAACTAACGCAGTCCACGTATGCAGAACAGGTACGCATTCGTATTGTAGAAAAAATTGGATTAAAAAACACGTATGATGGTACGGCGGCAAATGCCGGACGACCAACAGAGGCGAAATCTTATACACGAGGTTTCTTTGCGTGGTTACCTACACCGGAAAGTCATATAAGTACAAGTGTTGGCACAGGTTCCATATATTCAACACCTCTGGACATATGTCGTTTTTTAGAAGCACTCTTTGGTGGTCGATTAGTGAGTGCAGCTTCATTGCAATCCATGATCACACCAAATCCTGATGTATCGGGTGATCTTGGTAAGGGCATAGATAAAGAAAAACTCTATAACGGTAGTCTGGATGTATTTACAAAATCAGCTCGCATTGATGGTTTCACAGGGCAAGCATTCTATTTTCCAGCAGACAGCACAGCTTGTGTTGTTATTTTTAACGGGTTTACCAGAACAAATATGGTGTTTGAACCCGCACGTGTTTTTTATGGGAAGTAATTTTTATGTGAGAAAAAATATTTGTTCCTGACTCAAACGGAATCACAACGCGCTGTATGATGAACCTCCCGTACAGCGCGTTTTTTTCTCTTCCCGCGTTCATCACCGATTTTCAGTGCTATGGTACGTAAATAATAATGCCACATTTGTTTCAACAATCATCAAAACGAGACAACACTATGAAAAATCTCTTTACACTCTGCACTTTGATAGTCATAGTTTTCTATACTGCGTGTCAGTCGTATGCTGCCGATAGCCTATTGACTATTGGAGGGCACAAAATTTTTGCTATTGATACCGGTAAAGGCTATCCGCTTATCTGTCTGCATGGTGGTCCGGGCGATAATTCCGCGAATTTTTTACCGCAACTGTTGCCGCTCTCCGCAACCAGCAGACTGATTTTGTATGACCAAACCAATGCCGGAAAATCAACATCTGCTTCGCCTGCTCAAACTTCAATGGCAAATGAAGTTCAAATCCTCCATGATATTATCAAACATCTTGGTCTTCAAAAAGTCAATCTTCTTGGTCATAGCTGGGGCAGCATCTTGGCAATGCAGTTTGCAGCAACACATCCTACTATGGTCAATAAGGTTGTTTTGACGGCAAGTATCGGCACAAAAGCAAAGTACTACACGACTTTTGCACAACGTCTCCAAAGCAAATTTACTCCTGCCGACATCGCTGCAATGCAAACGCTCCAAAGTCAAGGCGTAACCAACCCACAAGAATATCTCAAAATTTACTTGAAGTATTACTTCCATGATACCCTGAACATTAAGAAAATGACACCGACAACCATAAATTTTGCTGTGAATCAACAACTTATTGCCGATATGATGCAAAGCTATGATGTTACTAAAAATAAACAGGATATTCGTTGCCCAATTTTGATTCTTCAAGGAAAGTCGGACTTGCTTACCGTCAGCGATATGGCTGAAGCATTCGCAGGTTTTTCTCCTGTAAAAATCCAAGAAATGTCGTCATCCGGTCATTGGGCATTTGTCGAAGAAGAAGAACATTTTCTGAAACTTGTACAACAGTTTCTCCAAACAAAATAACCTCATTTGACCAATCAATACCCTGGACGTTTTTACTTCTTAGCCATAGCATAGTTAAGAATAGCTGAGAACTGTGGGAATAAGTTTTATCATCTTTGGGGAACATCCATAGATGGATAAAATTTGTAGTGCAAAATACTTGTTAAATACTCGTGTTTTGGCGGCATTCATGGAAAAGAGTTGGATTCGATTCCCATTATCTAGTAATGGTTAATTTGTACAAAAATTAGTTGTGTATTTTCACCTTTTTATGATTCACCGTACCATTCAAAGCGTCATAGAAATTGCTTTAGAAGATACTTCAGCATATTCCAGACGGGCGTACGGCAAACGGGAACATCAACATTAGACTTTATTCCGAATAGACTTTTTTACTCAATAGGGCAGCATACATACTGCCTTGCATGAAAATCCTAAAAACCTTATTCAAGATAAACTCTAATTCATTGCCAAGGAATCAGCAATCGTTCTCAATCACCAAGGTCTTCACACCAAATGCCGATTTTCTCTAATGCCGATGAAACATCCTGCTCGCAGAGCGAATAGGTTTCAATACGAAGGACACAGTCGCTATCGTCCAAATCCACTGTCCACCGCTCAACGCCCGACAAAGTGTTTAAGCATCCTGCGGCGTGGTTCAGGGATTCTTTCGTAGTGATGTTGCTACGGAAAATAAGTACAGTAGGCGACATAATTGTTGAGATAGCACCCACGCCAGCCGCTCATCTTGCCAATGCACGATTGGGCGAGGTTGAGTGAAGTATTCGGTTTGGCAAAAGCGGCTGACCGTTTTGCTCCTCCTGAGCGATATTCTTTTGAGCAGAATATGCTACCCTTGGGATAGACGATGAAACAAGTGTCGAAGCAAGCGTCGGCGAAGCATTTCCGATTGTTTGCGCAACCCTAAACCGCCCGATTGCTTCACGCAATGTGTTCATGCGGTGATGCAGTTCAATACTGATAGTTCCGATTTTTCGTGTTACCTGCGCCGACTCACCGGCAACAGTATTGATTGCGTCAATGTTTCGCGCTATCTCATCGCCGGTGGAAGCCTGCTCTTCACTCGCTGCGGCAAGTTGGGAGATAATCTCTGAGACTGCTGCCGTGCGAGAAATAATCCTTTGCAACGCTTCAGCCGTGCGAGCGACGGACTCTTTGCCGCGCTCTGCCTCGCGTGTACCTTCATTCATGACGTGAACGGCGTTTGCCGTTTCGTTTTGTATTTGTTTGATGGTGGCAGTGATTTGTTTTGTTGCTTGTTGAGTACGCTCGGCAAGTTTTCGCACTTCATCGGCAACAACCGCAAAGCCGCGTCCTTGGTCTCCGGCACGAGCAGCTTCAATAGCGGCGTTGAGCGCAAGGAGATTTGTTTGGTCGGCAATTTCTTCAATCACACTCACGATTTCTCCAATTTGTTCGCTGCTGCGTCCTAATTCCTGAATAGTTGCAGCAGAAGCGATTACTGTATCCGCGATTCGATTCATACCATTGGTAGTTTCTTGCATGACGCTTCGGCTACGCTCGGCTTCGTCGCTTGTGCGTGAGGCTTCGTTGGCTGCAACGGAGGCTTGACGAGTGTTTTCGGCTATTGTTGCTGTCATTTCTTCCATAGCCGTTGCGACGCTTGCGGTTTGCTGTGATTGCTCTTGAATCCCTGCACTCATCTGCTCTGTACCTGTCAGAATCGAATCGCTTGCCATCGAAGCTGTATTTACCGCCTCGGCAACATTCACAATCATTTCCCGCATCGTAACAACGGCTTGGTTAAAGCCCACACATAATTTGCCAATGTCATCGTCTGCAGAGGCAACGTTGATGTGTACCGTCAAATCACCTTCGGTTAGTCGTTCCATTTCTGTCAGGAGAAGTTGAACACTGGAAGCAAGATAGTGACGTTGCCGTTCAATTTCTTCACTCACCATGCGGGCTTCCTGCTCAGCAATTTGTACGCGTGAACTTTGTTCGGTTACATCGGCGATAAGCGTACGAATATTCTCGGTCATCGTGGCAAATGCGCGGGCAAGATTGCCAATTTCTTCTTTCGAGCGAGTGCCGGTGGGAACGGCAATTTCCCGCGAAAAATTTCCATTGGCAATATCGTCTGCCGCTCGTTGGAGTTCCGCAATTGGTGCGGTGATGCTGCGAGAAATCAGTATTTGTAGGGTAATTGCTATGGCAATCGTTACAAGTATGAGCCAATTTATTTGTCCCACAACTTTGAAGGCAAACTCTGCATCGGTAACAAACACTTCGCTTACTGGAGTTTTGACGGTAAGCTTTTCAAAATCCGACAAGACCTGCTTTGCCGCAGCACCTTCCGGACTATTGGCAAATTGCTGTTGCAACTTCTGCAAAAGCGTTCTTTGTGTGATGCTGTTTTGTGCGAATTGTTCAATAATGTTGATGTACGCTGCTACGGTCAGATTAAACATGAGCATAATCATAAAAAAACCAATACCGAGCTTTGTACGAATACGCAAGTTGCGATAGAAATTCATTGCGCGAAATAATGAGGTGAAGCATCAATCGTACATTATACGCTTGATTGAAAAAAGTTTTGTTCGCATAAGTAACGAATGTCAGGGAAAATTAGTGCAACTTTGAATTTATTTTTGAGAAATAAAATACATTATTGAATTAAATACAAATTATTCAGGACTTGTGAAACAAACCGGAGTCCGAACCATGTTAATGCCGTTCGATAGCAGAGTACGTTGAGCCAGAAAGCGCATCGTGAACCAGTGTGAGACTGGTTTTCAGCAGTGCTTGTTTTCGTTGTGTATCGGTAATAAACGGGTCGGCGGGGAAACTCCCATTTTTGTTACAATAATGAACTTGCCCCACCATCAACCTGCTTTTGTCCTCAACGATACTGACAATTTGCCGCGCAACCTCAAATGGCTCTCGCGTTGAGAAAGCAAAAAACGGTTGAATGAGCGCAACCAATATTTTGGGAAGTTCACGGCGAATCTTTGTGTTCACGCTGCCCGGACCGTAACCGATGGTGGTAATTCCGTAGCGATGCGCTGCCAAGCCTGTAAAAATGTCATTGGCGAGTTGTGCTTGCCCATGACTTTTCATACCGACGCGAGACCGTACTTCCGCTATATCATGGAATTCCATTTGTGCATAACGCGGAATTTTTGGTGCAGAGGCGGCAATATTCAGCATTATTGTTTGCTCGGTCAGCAAATTATGTGCAGATGCTTCTTCCATAAATACGAACCGAGAAAGATAGCTCACGGCAAAGTCTTTTTCAATGCCTTCCGTTGTATGTTCGGTTTTTGAAATGAGAATCCCAACAGCATGAATAATAACGTCTATTGAAGATACTTTTTCACGAAGTCGTTGAACGGTGTTCTTAACGTTCTTCATGATACTAAAGTCGGAAATCAGAACTTCAATCGTACCTGCTGACGAGAATTTATTTGCCTGACGTACTATTTCATCGGCTTTGACGTGTGAACGCCCGATGATGATAACGTTTGCGCCACGACGGCAATACTCCAGTGCTGTGGCAGCACCAATACCATCGGTGCCGCCGGTGATAACAACAGTTTTTTTCTTCATTGGTGTACAAGGAATGTGATAAAAAAGGTTGGAAAAAGTAAGAATATATTTACGATGCAATAAATTATTACACTGTTAAATTTAAGACAAAAAATTTTGACTACGCTAAATAGAACGAATAAAACGTTGAATAAACGTCGTAAGAAAATCCTCTTTTTGTTTCTTTGGCAGATGAATCAAATCCGTCATACAGATATTAACGAAGCCGTGAACGATTGCCCACCAGTTCAAAAAAAGATTGTCCGCATCGCTGTCGGGGGAAATTTCCCGCAAGATATTCTTGATGAACGTTGCATTCAGAGATTTTTCATTTTTGCAAACAACACCCTCAAGATTAAACATCACTTGATAGTATTGAGGGTATTCGTTGGCAAAACGCATCATTGCAAGACTGATGTTCATAATTGCCTCCCGCGCATGAGCCGCAACGGCAACGGCGTTTTCGCACTGTTGCTGAAATAATGCAAACCCGTCGCTACTAAGAGCAGTAAAAATCTGCTCTTTACTTTCAAAATACTCATACACAACCGGCGGCGTATATTCAATAGCCGATGCTATTTTGCGAATTGAGACACTTTGCCACCCTTCCTTTTGTGCAAGTAGAAGTGCTTCGTCTAAAATTCGCTTGCGTGTTGCAAATTTTTCCCGTTCTCTCCGAGCCTTGGCGACGCTTTTCATGGTATCTGTATTTTTCATTGCAATAAAATATCACAGTGTTAGATAAATTTACTTGTTTATATTTTACCATGCAAATTTTTTTCTATTGTCTTGCCGTATAAATACCTGAGAGCCTAATAAAAATAAATCTGATAGCTTGATTATATCACAACTCTGCACGACACACACTCTCTCTGCAGAGCGCACTATGAGCGGGCAAGCGTAAAAATCTCTCGTAGTTCATGATTCGACAACTCTGTAATCCAATTTTCGCCTGTGCCGACGGTCAGATTTGCCAATTCCTGCTTCGCCTGAATCATCGCGTCAATTTTTTCCTCAAAGGTATATTGTGTGATGCAGCGATGCACTTGCACATTCCGCATTTGCCCGATGCGATACGCACGGTCGGTCGCCTGATTCTCCACAGCAGGATTCCACCACAGGTCGTAGTGAATCACATTGCTTGCCGCCGTCAGGTTTAATCCTGTTCCGCCGGCTTTCAGCGAAACAATCATACAGCGCACTGCCTCCTCATTCTGAAAGCGTTCCACAAAAGTATCACGCTTTTTGCGCGTAATACCACCATGAAAAAACAACGCTTCTATGCCGAGTTCGTCCCGGAGCATCTGCTCCAGCAGTGTTCCCATTTCGGTATATTGTGTGAAAATGAGTGCCTTCTCTCCGGCTTCTTGCATGGATTCCAATAACTCCAGCAACCGTGCCGCTTTGCCGGAATCTTTCGACTTCGGATTTCCCTTTTTCGTATAGTTCGCCGGATGATTGCAAATTTGCTTCAGTGCTGTTATCATGCTAAAAATCATTCCTGCCCGTTGGATTTTATCCGCCTCGGTGTTCCCATCCAATGCCTTCAGCGCATTCTGCACGGTAGTTTCGTATAATGCGGCTTGCTCTTTGGTAAGCGTACAATACTCGTTGGTGATAATTTTATCCGGCAAATCGGCAATAATGCTTTTATCAGACTTCAGACGACGCAGCACAAACGGCGCAGTGATGCGGCGCAACCGCTCAATCGCATCCATATTGCGGTCTTTCTCAATCGGTTTGGCAAAATCTTCCCGAAACCGCGTAATCCCATATAAATACCCATGATTCAGCCAATCAAACAACGACCATAATTCCGAAAGACGGTTCTCAACGGGCGTTCCCGACAACGCAACTTTCATCGGCGCGGGGATACTTTTTATTGCTTTTGTTTGCGCCGTTTCATGATTTTTCATGTTTTGCGCTTCGTCCACAACCACGATACTCCATGTGTGCGCTGCAAATTCTTTTGCCTCGCGCCGCAAAATGCCGTAGGTAGTGATAACAAGGTCGCTGCCTTCAAAATCAAATGTGCGCTCAGAACCGTGATAAATGCTCACACTCAGGCGTGGCGCAAATTTCTGTACCTCGCGCTGCCAGTTCGTCGCAAGCGTGGTCGGGCAGATAATCAAGGCATGATGCGGCATTTTGCCATCATCTTTCAAACGTTCAAGGAGTGTGAGGGTTTGCAGCGTTTTTCCCAACCCCATATCGTCGGCAAGAACTACACCGAATCCGCGCTCTAAGGTGCTATACATCCATTGAAAACCACGCACTTGATAGGGGCGCAACTGCGCATGAATACTTGCGGGAACGCTGATGTCATCAATTTCGGTGAGCGACGTTTTTATGCGGCGCAGAGCCTCATCGCCATCAAATACAAAACCGTCTTCTTCTCCCGCCAGCATTGCCCGCAGTGCTTCCACGCCCTTCAACTTCACGCCTTTTTCAAGTTTGGCAAGCAGCGATTGTGCCTCGGTTGGCGAAATCATCATGTAGGAATTACGAAAGCGAATAATACCTTTTGCATCTTTCAAAAGCCGCCTGAAATCTTGCACCGAGACGACTTCATCGCCCAAGGCAACGCTATACTCGAAACTAAGCAAATCCTGCATTGCCAAATACTGCACGCCTTCTTTGCTCTTGGCACGAGCGTGAGGACGCGGGCGCACAAGACGCACCAATGCTTGAGGTAAGACCAAGCCCACACCAAGTTCACGCAGACGGGTGGCAGTTTCGGTCAAAAATGTATAGAGTTCTTTCAGAGGAAGTTCGACGGGTGCGCCGCGCTCGGCATTCCGCGCATCCAGCATCCATGCAAGTTCGGAAGAATGTTTGGCGGCAACGTCTAATGACCGCATCACCAGTACGCGCACTTTTTCCGCATCAACGCCCAGAACCTTCCCTTTTGCATTCAATACTTGGCGTATCGGAATCGCCTGTGCAAGAGCATTGGTGCGGTCTTGCACCTCACAATGCAGTATAAAGGGTGCATTCGGGTTGTTTATCATCGTCTCCTCCGAAGGCTCATCAATACGAAGCACAGGCATAATTTCCATACTTGCCACATCCAACCACGAAAGCCATTCGTGCATATCGTTAGCGACAAGTTTGGCAAGCATATTGCCCGATTGAAGCGGTGTCGCTGAGATAAATGCAAGGGAAAGTGCATTCGAGGTAAACTGTAAATTTCGCATGAGCGGACGTGCCAAACGATGCACGACGGACGTAAGAACTTCACTCAGGAGCGTATCAAATGCGCCCTCCGACAAGCTACGGTCGAAGTCGTCATTGATAACCGCTTCCGGCGGCATAAGACGTTGCAACGTTGTTTTGTAGGCTTGCAACGCCTCTACTTCGACGGCGTTCTGCACAAACGGCTCATACCGAATACAATATTGAGGATTTGGTTTCATGCCGAATGCAGACATTCCGCGTTTTACCCCACGTGCAAGAGAGCCTTTTTTGCGCTGCGCACCTAGTTTTCCGTCCGGAACACTCACCAACACAGGTTTGTAGCTGTTCGATTCCACCAGCATATACACAAGGTCGAGCATTGCACAAAAAAAGCGCGACGATGGCGTATGAAACATTTTTGTCGAAAAGCCCGGTATATCACTACATTCCTCAATAAGATCGCCCATCGTCGCGGTTGTAGCGAGAATTTTTTCAAGCTGTATCGTGCTATTTCCTTTCCCATTTTTTTGCATAAACGGCAATTTGAGAAAATATTCACCGTACTGGTACGCAAGACGGCGTGAACGCGGCTCGTTGTCGGGCAATGAAAGATATGCCTGCCATAAATACTCATCTTCGGAATACTGCAACCACAGATGTGGCATTGTATCAGGATTTTTGCCCGATGTTCGGGATGTCTGCACCTGTTCGGAAAGAGTAGTATAGAGTTGCCACATTACTTCGCGGAAGTCCGTTTGAGCAGTGCTGAAGCGGGGTTTGGGTGGAAGAAATGCTGTCATTGTAGCGGGATTTTTCTTCTCAAACGGTTGAAGCCAGTCTTTGTGCCAGTTTTCTGGTTCAACTTCCGGAACATTCTTTGGAAACGGCATAAAATGAGGCTTTTCAAGGGTCGGCACAAGGTCTGCCGCGTCATTGTTTCCGGCAACAGTCTGAAGTTCATCGGTGGTAACGCCGCGCAGGTGAAAGAGATGAAGCGGATTGCGGTCAATATCATTAGCAAGAGCATACATCACGGCAACTTGATGTTTACATGGACTTCCCCAATCAGGGCAGGAACAATCCCCTGAAACCTCACTCCATGATGCGGGCAACAGAGGAAGACGATGTTCACGTGCCCACGCCAGAAACCATAACGGAATTGTGCCTCGCAAAAAATCCGTAACCAGCATCGGATTACTTGCAAGAAAACTCATGAGCATTGCTTTTTGCTGTTCGGTAAAGGGGCGGAACAAAACGACAACTTTGTAGGGGTGCGGATCGGAACCTTGTACTTTACCATGAACGGTAGAACCGCTTATTTCAATATCGCGGACTTTGCCCGTGTTTGCATATGATTTGCCACGCGTTAAGCGTCCATCAGGCGAATAACCGCGTGAGCCGCTGTCCTCAATTGCACGAATCCAGTCTGCTCCCCAAGGAGTATTGCCATATTGGGTGCGCCTTGCCATATATTATTTGTGAAATTTTGAAAACTTTATGTTTGATAAAAAGATAACAAATACATTTGTTATACCTTGAAAGTATGCCCTGACAAAAATACGTTCCACAACAAAAAATGAGGAGGATTTTTTCATCATATCTGTCATTATTTACGACATTTGAGATTGATAACCGATGAGGTAGTATTCGATGTCAGGTGGGTTCAACGACATAGAGCTTCCGGAATCCCACCAAATGTTTATTGGGGGACTCTTTCTCTTTCGTACTCTTGATGTTTCAGGATACTGCAACACAGCATCAATACTTATACGCCTGTAAGATTTTGCGCACCACAGGGGATTTACAGCATTGGATACAAAGAAAGATAGGGCTTTCGCAAAAAAAAACTGGGAGTGCGGAATTAAAATTCCACACTCCCAAATGTTTGTTTACGAAAGTCCAAAAGATTTATCTCATAACTGAAATTCGTTTCAATAGAAGCAAATCCGCGCTGACGATACGCACAAAATATGTCCCACACACAAGTGAACGAACATCGAGAAAGGTATGTCGGTTCCCTGCAGTCAGCTCTGACAGTATCTCCTCACCGCGTGCATTCAAAATAGATAAACGTCCTGTGCCTTCAAATGCGGGTATATTGATCACCAACGTTTCACTCACGGGGTTTGGAAAAACGTTTAATTGGTCGGAGAAATTACTCTTGCTTAGTTGCGCCGATTCAGAATTATGTACTGCAGCGGCAATTTCTCTTGCTTCCTTCATGTTTTGCAATAGTATTGGTGATGAAAGGAAAAGCGGCGCGCCAATCAAAAAGCCATACCGTTGTCCGTCTGGGTTTTCTACCAGCAATGATACAGTACCTTGAATTGGTGCTTCAAAATCCGAGGGAACGAGTATTTCAAACTCTGTGTCCGTGCCACCCGGAAGTATGGTTACCTGCCTTCTTCCAAGCACCGCCGTAATACCCGAACTAAAAGCAACACCACGCACAATAAAAGACAAGTTTCCATTCGTTCGACGCGGAGTTACGCTTGTGATAAACGGAGCATTCCGACTGATAATGCGCACCGTTGCTTCTGTTGATTGTCCGTCATAGTTAAGAATACGAATAGGAAGCGTGCCGCCCCGCACGTTATATTTTGCCGGAATCTGCACACGAACTGTGCTTGAATCAAGGACGGTGCTATAAAAATCCTCTTCACCATTGATAAATATTCGTGCAAAACCAAACCGAAAAAAACCTAAGCCAAAAACCGTTGTCGTAAAAGCACTGCCACTGGCGGTCGTGCTTGAAACTGTTAGTTGGCGCACCATTGGCGGCGGTGCGGCAACAATCGCAAATGTGGTTGAAACCGACAGTATATCCGCTACACGCAAGGTCAGGCGTTTTATTCCCGTAAGCCGCGCTGCAACAGGAGCAATCAAGGTAGCCCCCGTTTCACTGACTGACACAACCTCCATAGGAATACTTGCTCCCTGTACTGCTCCGATTGATGACAGAGGAGTAATATTTGCCGCAACAAAGGGCGGTATATTGCGTCCTGCAAGAAAAACACTGAAGTTTTCATCACCTGTCTGAATTGTTGGCAGTGGACTACTTGATAATATCGGCGTTTCAGGCAATATAAACGTAAAACTTCCTCCCGATGTGCTGCCAAGCGGTGTAGAAATGTTCACCGAACCCGTTCCGCCCGCACCTACGGTTGCAACAACATTGCCATCAACAAAACGAAAACTTTGTGCTGCAACACCACCGATACTCACCGCAGAGGCATTTGAAAGATTATAACCCGAAATAGTAACGGTTGAACCAAATGTCCCTGATGAAGGATTTACGCCAGTGATAAGCGGCACTGCGGGACCGATATTAACCGTTACAAGTGCTGTTGCCGTTCCAACGCTATTTGTGGCGGCAAGAATAAACGAATAACTACCTGTTTGTGTGGGAATGCCTCTCAGACTACCCTCCACCAGCGAAAGTCCCGGCGGCAGTGTACCACCATTCATGCTCACTCCGGGAGGAGGATTTCCACTTGCATTCACGGCAATACCCAAAGGAATGCCGACAAAGCCGGAGAATGTGCCACCTGAAATTGTCGGGAATGTAAATACGGGCTGTGGTGGCGGAGACACCGGAGTATTGATGGTAATGGATATTGGAGAAGAGTCAAAAAAACCACTACCATTCGTAGCGCGGACAACAATCGGACCAAATGTTCCCGAAATAAGGGGCGTGCCGGAAAGTACTCCAGCCGCAGAGAGAGAGAGTCCCGAAGGTAGTATGCCTGATTGTACAGAATATGTTTGCGGTGCGTTGCCATTGGCAACAAATTGGTAAGAGTATGGCGTATTTGTTGTTCCGGCGGGCGGTGTAGCAGCACTAAAAAGCGTAGGTGGGACAGCCATAGGAGCAACAAGAAACGTGAACCCCGCTAATGTTGCCGTGCCGGCAGCCGTTACTTCTACGTTTCCACTCGCTCCGGCAGCGAGTGTTGCGGTAATTTGTGTATCACTGTCAATGGAAAAACTTGCTGCCGGAGTGCCGCCAAAGCTCACAGATGTTGTTCCAATAAACCCCGAACCGGTAATGATTACTGCTGCACCTGTTCCAGCTGAAGTTGGAGTAAACGAAGAAATGGTTAAAGCACGGTATTCATAAGCACCAATATCGACCGTCCCACCGACGATACGTGGAACACCCCACAAATCTGTGGTACTCACGCCGGAGTTGCTACCGCTATTGATGCAAGGCGATGTATTTTGGAGTTGCAAACCATCATCGGCTGTGAACCAGCATCCATCAGCCCCTATGGGATTAGCGGCGTTAAGAAAATTGGGATTTCCTGCGACAATATTGCCTGTACCTGCACCGGAAATAGGGAATGGACCTTGTCCGGCGGCAGCCATATCCACAAATGAATAGGTTGCAGTGAACGAACCGCCTGCACGGATACTAAATTGTGGTCCGTTCGTAACGGCGGTATTCCCCTGAAAAATAGAATTTTGTACTATAACGTTGCATGTTCCACTTACGCCGCCGAAAAGCGGTGTATCGTCAATGATAATGCCGCCACCGATACCTGCTGAAGTGTTATTAGCAAAAACACAATTTATGATGCTCGGCGTCAAGTTGCCGCCCCACAAATACATTCCGCCTGCTCCCTGACCACCGGTAACGTTCTGTGCAGTATTATTGCAAACGATTGTATTGAAAAGAGTTGGTGCTGCATTTCCGCCGTCGGCAGTAAAGAAATCAATACCGCCGCCGCCTTCTAATGCCGTGTTGTTTGCAATGATACATTGAGAAATCGTTGGATTGACCGTGCCGCCGTTGAAACCATTATTAAAAATTCCGCCGCCATAACGAGCTGTATTTTGGGTGATGATACAGTTCCGAATTGTTGGGCTTGAATTATTCCCTGCCCCGCTTCCGCCATTGTAAATACCTCCACCATTTCCGGACTCGCCCGTTGAAATAGTACGGCTGTTATTGGCATCACGAATAGTAAATCCGTCAATGATTGCACTTGCATCAAGATTACCGTTGCGAATGACATGATAACAATTATCGGCATTGCCCAACGCACCAATTTCTCCGCTCAGAATGCTCGCCTGCCCACAGATAATGCGCCGTTGCGCAAGACTTGTTTCCGTGCCTTGAAAGCCACCATACACAGCAACGCCATTACGCAAAGAGAACGCATTATTGCGCGGGTCAGCTTGCCCAAGCGGCGGATTGTATGTTCCATACGCAACCCACACCTCATCTCCTACCGCCGATGCGTTGATGGCTGCTTGCAAGGATGTGCCCGGAAAAGCATTTGCCCAACTTGTTCCGTTCATAGCTCCTGCACCTGTCGGCGTTACATAGCGTGTAATCGCTGATAGAGAAGAAGAACACAACAGAATAGATATGCAGAACACGAGTAATTTCATAACAGATTCTGAAATAGTGGTGAAAATATTGAAAAAATTACTGAGGAATTGCCCGGAGATGGTGCATTAGATTTAGGATGCGAGAGCTCAAAGTATCAATCTCATATCGTGGTTAAACATTTCTGTATGGTAGCCTCCAAATTTTACAAAGCCAAATTTTTCATAGAATGCAATAGCGCGACTGTTTGTTTCTTGTGTACCACCCATGAGAACAAGGCTTTGGAATTTTTCTCTTTTCAAAAAATCAATGAGAACCAGCATGACTTCAGAAGCTAAACCTTTATTTTGGTAATTGTCCAAAATTGAGGGTGCAAAAAGAACATCTTTGCCTGAGACGAGTTCTATTCCGTATGCCGCGAAACGACCCGCTTCATGCGGCGACATCGCAGTTTCCAAGATAAAATACCCAATGACTTTTGCACCATCAAGAAGAATAGTACGAATAGCAGTCCCTAAGGGGAAACGAGCAATTTCGGCTGCGGATTCGGCTGTTAAGGGATGGGGCTGAAAACGACGTTTGGTTTCTTCAGAAAGTGATGCGAAATACTCTGCCAGAGGCAGTGCATCATTGACGGAAACGGTACGAAGTGTGTAGTGATGATCACCACGATAAATAATTTCGTTAATCATAAAAAAGTGAAAAAAAATGAACGGAAAACAGAGGTGATAAAACACTACCAACCTCAAAAAGACTAGTTGCAGGCGAAAATTGTCGCGCTATATTTCTTTTTTTTCATGCGAAATAACGGGCAAACGGATAATGATTGTTGTTCCGATACCAACAGTAGTATCTAAAGTTATGGACAATAAGGTTATGGACAATAAAAGATAAAAATGGTAAATTGCTGCATTTCGTAGAATATTCACAGCTAAAGTTTTGAATATAATATAATTAGATTGAATCATTGAGTTGTATACCGAATGGAGAGAACTCAATCGTCAAAAGTGTTCCAAAGGCTGCTAAAGCAAGTCGAACATGATAGAATAATACCTGCGTCGAGACATACATTTCGGCAGTAAGCCAAAAGTATTTGAGGTGCTTCCAAAGATGTTCGGCGATATTCAAGTGCGGCGAGTATCGCGGTAAATAGAATATTGTTCATCCACGTTCTGCCCAGCCGTCACGGGCTTGCTCAATGAGCTTGGCTTTGTGTGGTGTGGCATTATCTCAAGTACCACGCGACTATTGGTTTGGTGATTGATAATGCCAACAGGTCGAGTTGTTCATAAACGAAGTGAGCGTTGATGCGCCCTTCGGTCGTTACGATGTGTGAGCGGTTATCCTGACTGACGAAAGCAAAACACTGGAGGGAAGCACCTTGTGCTGTTGGCATAAATGCCGTGTATCGTTCATCTCAATTCCACACTGGTACGATTAAAAGCGTAGCCCATCTCAACCTTTAGTTTTTGCGTATAGGATTTCAATTCCACACTAGTACGATTAAAAGTCGTACCGGAAAACACCGTTGGAACGTTCTAACTAATTTCAATTCCACACTGGTACGATTAAAAGCGGTATGTTTTACCGTTATGGGGAAAGTTAGCAAACATTTCAATTCCACACTGGTACGATTAAAAGCTTCAATCTCACTTTGCTTTTTGGCAAGCTGTTCATATTTCAATTCCACACTGGTACGATTAAAAGCGTGTTTCAAGTTCGCCCCAATGCGGACGTATGCAAATTTCAATTCCACACTGGTACGATTAAAAGACTTTACACAATGAACATTCGGCAAGAAAAGTACTTTTAGGACTCTTGGAGTATCAGTGCGTAAGACCAGTTCTTAAAAAAATTTGCTTTTGAAAACCGAAAAAAGTACATTAGGATAAGAAAGTTATTAAACAACATTTCATCACCGTACACATTTAGTTGAAGAAAGTTCTTTGAAAGTTCAAGAATCC
>ERZ1066127.271-NODE-271-length-31114-cov-12.164526_pt1 | contig 31114 bp, 17 predicted proteins | sample MGYA00382774_ERZ1066127 | MGnify/ENA primary metagenome ERZ1066127 (study PRJEB33369, sample SAMEA5778357) | biofilm metagenome | biome: Industrial cooling water; feature: Water cooling tower basin; material: Biofilm | place: United Arab Emirates | collected...
TGGCGATCACGGGCACGAACGGGCTGGGGGCATTCGACAACGCCGCGCACAATGCTTTTTCAGACAATCTGGATGGTTCGATCTCCGGGTTTGCCAGTTATGCCCGGGCGTTGAGCCAGGCGGAAGTGACGGCACGGTTCAACGCGCTGGCGACAACCAATACCGTTCCGGGTGCGCCAGTGATCGGCACAGCGACGATCCTGGGCAATGTAGCGACGGTGGCTTTCACGGCACCTGCAAGCAATGGCGGAGCGGCGATCACTGGCTACACGGCGACTTCGAGCCCCGGTGGCTTCACGGGCACGGGCACGAGTTCGCCCATCTCGGTTTCAGGCCTGGTGGCGGGAACGAGTTATACTTTCACCGTCACGGCAACGAATGCGATCGGCACAGGGCCTGCCTCGGCCGCCTCGAACGCGGTGGTGAACAACAATTTTCCACCCACGGGCATCCTCTTGTCCAACAATGCCATTCAGGAAGGCAACGCAGCCAACGCGACGATCGGAGCACTGAGCGCGGTGGATCCCAGTATCACGGACTCGCACACCTTCACCCTCGTTTCCGGCGCGGGCAGCACAGACAATGGGAGCTTTAGTATTTCAGGAAGCAACTTGCGAATCACTCCCGTGACCTCAGCCGCTGCTAAGAGCAGTTATGCCTTGCGCATCCGAGCGACGGATCAGGTGGGAGGATTTGTGGAAAAGCGATTCACCGTCCGGATCACAGCTGCGGTGGGCATTCCCGAGCAATTTGCGGGATGGCGTCAGCGGGTGCTGGCGGATAGTCCTACCGCGACGCATTTCACCACGGTCACAGATCAGAGTCCGGTGACCTTGGATGTGGGGAACTTTGCTGATGGTTCCGCACGTTCTTTCGAGTTTGTCTTTCATGCCCGCGGTTCTGATCCGTATCGGACTTTGCTTTCTCCGTCCGCGCCTTCCGGGCAATCGCAGTCGCTTCGCTTCAACCAGTTCAGCAACACGCAGAAATTCGGTGTTTCCACTTCTGGCGTGGCGGATGTGGTATTTGCCAATTCCCCCACGCGCTCGAATCAATTGGTGCATGCCGTTTTTGTGTCTAATGGTTCGGTCACCAGTTTGTATCTCAACGGAATTCTGCAAACAGCAACGATCGCTCGCGGTCTCACCATCAAGGGCTCGAATCTTCTCGGTTTCGATTTGGATGGCGTGATCCATGGATTTGCGAGTTACAACAAAGTGCTGACTCAGGCGGAAATATCCTCTCATGCCCAAGGGATCGTCGGTCTCGGTGAGTCCGTCCCGGTTCAGGATTTCAACTTGGCCGCGTGGCAAACGGTCGTCACTCAAAGCGGTGCCACGAGGACACGATTCACTCCGGTTACGGGTTCGAATCCGCAAACCATTGATGTCGGCACTTTCGCAGCCAACAGTGCCCGCTCATTTGAATTTATCACCGACTATGCCAACATGAGCGCGGGTGTCGGCGAGTTGTTGGCCAAAGGTCAATTTGGCGATGATACCGCCCAGCGTCTGTCCGTCGTATTCGAAGCCGGTGGCCAGCGCATGAGATTGAGCCGGATGGCGGGAACGAATGCATCCACGGGCGCGAGTTTCGCGACCCAAAGCTCGAATCAGGTCAAGGCAGCGAATCAGAAGGTTCACCTGATGTTCGTTTCCCCCGGAAGTTGGCATACGGATTGGTATTTGAACGGAATCAAGCAGGAGAGGATCCAACTCCCGCTCTCGTTCACCGGCACCTATGGCTTGGGGGCATCCTCTGTCTCATTTTCTCCGTTCTTCCAAAATGCTATTCCGGGAACGATCCATGGATTTGCGAGTTATTCTTCCGAGCTTTCGCAGGCTCAGGTGAACCAGCGCTATCAGGCCTTGGCCTCCGCGACACCGATTCCGACGGATTTCACGACTTGGGAGACCCTGGTGGCTGGGGACACTCCTGCGGCAACTCGGTTTACTCCGGTCCTGGGAAGCAGCCCGGTGAGTCTGTCGGTCGGCAGTTTTGCGGCTGGATCCCCGAGGTCTTTTGAATTTGTTTTCAATGCCGCTGGCGCAGGGCCTTCGAAGACTCTGTTAGGCAGTCTGGATGCCGCCTCGGGTGGTCAATCGCTGAAGCTCAATCAATGGAACAACACCAATCGATTCGGCCTTACCACCAGCGGAGTCGCAGACCAGGTTTTCACGAACTCGCCGACTTTGTCCAATCAAGTGGTCCACGCGGTTTTTGTCTCCAACGGTTCGAGCACGAGTCTTTATCTCAACGGGGTGCTCCAATCGGCAGCCATTTCCCGGGCCATGAATATCACCGGCATCAATGGCCTCGGTGCGGCAGACAACGCGACTCACACCAGCTTCTTTGACAATCTGGACGGCTCCATTTTGCGCTTTGCCAGCTATGGCAGGGCCCTGACCTTGGCCGATATCACGCAGCGCCAGCAGGCACTGAATGCTTCACTGAACATCACGGCTTGGAGAAAACAGGTGAGTGCCGCCCGTCCCGCTGCGAAGTATTTCCCAACCCTTTCCGGAAGCTCGCCCATCCGCTTGAATGTCGGGGATTTTCCCGCAGGCGCTCCCCGCTCATTCGAGTTCATCTGCCGTGCCACGGGCGCAGGCCCCAGCAAAGCGCTGCTGGGCAGCCAAGATGGCAACTCCGGCGCGCAGATTCTCCAGTTGAACCAGTTCGATAACACCCAGAAATTCGGGGTGACCACCTCGGGTGTCGGTGATGAGATTTTCTCCTCTTCGGTGACCACGAGCAATCAGCTCGCGCATGTGGTTTTCGTATCGGATGGCACGGTGACAAAGCTTTTCGTGAACGGACAGTTGCTAGCGCGACCGATCCAACGTGGTCTGGCGATCACGGGCATCAATGCTTTAGGCGCTTATGACAACGCGGCGCACGATGCGTTTTTGGGCAATCTGGACGGAACGATTGAAGGTTTCGCCAGCTATGGCCGGGAGCTCAGCCCGGCGGAAATCACTGCCAGATTCCAAACGCTTCAGGATGTCATCACCGTGCCGGGCGCACCTCTCATGGGTTCGGCGCTGGCACAAGATGCGGCGGCAATCGTTTCCTTTGGAGCACCGGTGAACAATGGCGGCGCGGAGATTACCGGCTACACGGTCACTTCTAGCCCCGGTGGTATCACGGCTACCGGAACAGGTTCACCCATCACCGTGACAGGGCTTACCAACGGAGTCAGCTACACCTTCACCGTTATCGCTACGAATACCATCGGCGCGGGAACCACCTCGGCCGCTTCCAATGCGGTGGTTCCTTCGGGCGAAATCAATGCCGCACCCACCGACATCCATCTGCTTTCCACCACGGTCGCCGATGGAAACACCGCCAATGCCACGGTGAGCACCCTCAGTGCCACAGACGCGAACTTGGACGATACTCATACCTTCACACTCGTTTCCGGCACGGGCAGCACGGACAACGCCAGCTTCACCATTTCCGGAAATACACTGCGCATCACGCCGGTGACGAATGCAATCACGAAGAGTAGCTACGCCCTGCGGCTGCGGGCCACGGATGCAGGTGGATTGTTTTTTGAAAAAGCTCTCACGGTGCGTGTTGTGGCAACAGGAGCGAATGTGGCGAAGTTCGGAGCCTCGCAGCTTCATATTCAGCCGAGCTTCAACTACAAGCAGACCGTCACAGGGAACTTCGATGGCGATGGTATCCCCGACATCGCGGCGGTCACGACCAATGACCAGTGCATCGTGCTTCTCAGCAGTCAGGGCTTTGCAACCGCAAATACTTACAACAGCTCCCGCGCGAGTAAGGCGATCACATTGGCGGACGTGAATAGAGATAGTGTCTTGGACCTCGTCCTCGGATGGGGAGCTTACACGAATCCTCTCACAGCGGGAGTTGTGGCCTATTTTGGCAGTGAAGGTGCGCTCTTCGATAGCAGTCCTGTCGAACTGATCTCGCTGCCGAATCCCGCAGTCGTGGCTTTCCCCGCTTTCGTAACTGTGATGGGCATGGATGGGAATTCATGGCCAAGAATCATAGTGCAGAGCCCATCGCAGTTTGGCATCCGTTTTTACCAGAAAAATGGGACGCCATGGGGTTATGACTTAATGCAATCATTAGATACTGAGTCCACACCTGACATGCGTGGCGCGGTGGCTGGAGATTTCAATCAGGACGGCATCAACGAAGTGGCGATTGCGACTTTGCAAGCGAACGGATCGAGTAAGGTTTCTGTTTATATGTGGAACATTCGCACGGACATCTTCACCATTCCTGCGGAAATTAAGTCCATGGCCGTGGGCGATTTGGATGGCGATGGCAAACTGGATCTGGCCATTGCAGGCGGAAATGGGGCAAATGGGCAATTGATTCTTGCAAGGAACACCTCGGCGAATTTGGGAAGCAGCCTTACATTTGATACTCCGACCACGCTGACGACGGGAACCGCTGGTTTGCTCGGTGTTCGCTTCGCTGATATGAACCGCGATGGGCGGCAGGATGTGATCACTAGCGAAAATCAGCAACTCCGCGTGTTTTACGGCAGCGGTAACATGACTCTGACCGCCTCGGCGAACAATCCCATCAGCGTGCCGACCAGCAACAATGGAGCAGGGGGAATCAGTATGAACTTCGCGGCAGGTGATTTCAGCGGCGATGGCATGATCGACATTTTTGCAGGAAATGGCCAGCTCCTCACAAATCTTCGCGGTGCTCTTTTTGCCCCTAAGCCCCTGAACCTACTTGCCGGCTTGGGCCAAACTGCCAGACCCGCTGTCCCGTTATGGATCGGCTCCAGTCCTGCGCCCGTTGGATTGGCTGCCGCCTCTGCCACTCCGTGGCTCTCGGTGACTCCCACGAACGGATTGCCCGGTATCTCATCGGTCATGGCATCCGTCGATTCAGCCTCTCGCCCGTTGGGAAGGCATCGTGGGAAAGTGAATCTAAGCTCCGGCAACCTCCAAGGCACAGAGGCGAATGTAACACTCGATGTGGCTGATGTTGCTGGAGCACTCGGAGCGAGTCAGATCGTCCCCCTTCCCGATGAAAGCATTAGGCGCAGCTCCGTCGTTAGCGGTGACTTCAACAACGACGGACGCCTGGATTTTGTGAATGCGCGCACTGATCCGAGCACTTTCAACTTTGGTCTCCGCACCATGCTCACGGGCTCGAATGGTGCTTTAAGTACGGTGATTTCCTCCTTTACCCCCGCCACTGGCAATGTGACTGACCCGACGCCAGGTGATTACAATGGAGATGGCCATCTCGATGTGCTGGTCTTTGAACGAGGGCTTATTTTTTTTGCAGGAAACGGAACGGGCGTTTTTGGAATGCCAGTTTATACTGGTGTCCAGACAAACCTTAATAGTGTGCCCACTCTACAAAAGGCTGATTTCAATGGCGATGGAATCGATGATGTTCTTATGGTCGCCAGTCACCATGCCTCAATTCACTTAGGAACGAGTGCCGGGATTTTTACTGCGGCTGGTCACGTAAGTATTGCACCTAATGGGAGTCCGAACCGTTCTACTGTGGGTGATTTCAATGGCGACGGCTCCTTGGACGTTGTTATCAATAACAATATCTATCTGGGTGATGGTCTAGGCGGGATCGGAAAGAGACTGGCTGGGCCTAGTCTTACCAGACCCAATGGCCAATTTTGCGATGTGAGGGCAGATGATTTTAACGGCGATAACATCAGTGACGTGCTTTACTGGCAAGGAAACGATTTGCGAGTGAGTTTTGGCAGCTCAACGCTCGCGCCGTTACCTGATGGTCAACAGAGTTACCTCTCTACGCCCGCAATCATCTACAACGCAAGTGCTGCGGGCTACGTCATCACCTTCGCCACTACCGGGGACATCAATGGCGATGGCATTCCTGATCTCGTCGGTATGTCGGGCGCATCGGATTTGTGCATCACCTTACTGGGCAACGGCGACGGCACTTTTCAGGCACCTAAGCAAACTCCTAGGCCGAGTAGCAATGCCGGTGATGGTGGGTTTCCAGTATCAGTCGGGGATGTATCCGGAGATGGCGTGCCGGATGTATTTCAAATCTGGGGTCATCAATATTTACCTGGCACGTGGCATTTTTACCGCCTCTCCGGCCAGTCAGCCCCCACGACCACCACGCTCGCCTCTACCGGCACGGGATTGTTTGGCGGAGTGGCACCAGTTTCCGTCACCGTTGCGGCAACCACACCATCGGCGGCTTTCAGCACCCCTGTCGGTTCGGTGAGTTTGAAAAAGGGCTCCACCGTCGTCGCCACCAGCACGCGCAACACGGCGGGCACATGGACTTTCACACCCGTCGGACTCGGTGTGGGTTCTCATACTCTCACCGCGCAGTATGACGGCGATATCCGCAATGCTCCCTCCGTTTCCGGCAGCGTCACGATCAATATCGTCAAGGCAGTGGCGGAGATTTCCCTGGCTTCATCGCTGGGCGTCTCGCAGATCGGTGAGACGGTGACTTTCAGCGCCAATATCTCGCCTATGACCAGTGGCAACATGAGCTTTTTCCATGGCGCGACACTGTTGGGCACGGGAAGCATCGATACCTCCGGACTCGCCACCTTTACCACGAGTTCCTTGCCCACCGGAAGCAACTCCATCACGGCATCCTTTGCCGGGAATACGGATGTGCATCCCGCCTTATCCTCTCCGCTGACTCAGACGGTCAACAAATTGCCCGCCACCGTCACATTGAAAAACCTGCTCGCTTCTTTTGACGGCGCGGCAAAGTCGGCAGGTGCCGACACCCTGCCTGCCGGACTGCCGGTGACATTCACTTACAACGGTTCCGGCACCGCGCCGAGTGCTGTCGGCAACTACACCGTGGTCGCCACAGTGAACGACCCCACCTACCAAGGCAGCGCCACGGGTACCTTTGTCATCCAGAAAGGCGCGGCGGGTATTTCCATTGCCAATGTCAACCGCTTCTTCGATGGCTCGCCCAAACCGGTGGCCGTGACCACCACGCCGGCTGGCTTGCCATTCACGCTCACCTACAACGGCTCCGGCACCGCCCCCAGTGCGATTGGCAGCTATCCGATCGTCGTCACCATCAACAGCTCGGACTACCAGGGCACGGCAAACGACACACTGGTCATCAGTGCCGCCACCGTCACCACCACCACCCTCGCCAGCAGCGCGAATCCCAGCACCTTCCTCACCCAACCGACTTTCACCGCCACGGTTTCGTCCGCATCGGGCACGCCGAATGGGGAAATGCAACTCCTCATCGACAACGTCTTGTTTGAGACAAAGCCGGTGGATGGCAGCGGCGTGGCCACGTTCACGCCACCCGCTTCGTTGTTGACAGGTGGCTCGCGTAGCATCCGCGCCAATTACAATGCCAACGGAGCCACAGTCGCCTTTGCGCCCTCCAATGCCACGATCACCCAGGTCGTGAACAAAGCGGAGTTGGCTGTCACATTGAACGCAGCGACACTGAGTCAAACCTTCAACGGTAGCTCCCGCATCGTCACCGCCAGTGTCACGCCGCCCGCCACTCATGCCAGCGTGCAGATCGACATCACCTACGATGGTAGCAGCATCGCTCCCGTCAACGCGGGCACCTACGCCGTGGTCGCGACCATCAATGATCCTTCCTTGCAAGGCAGCGTCAGCGGCACGCTCACCGTTGCCAAAGCAGCGCTTGTCCTCGAGTCCGGCCCTCTCACCGTGGGTTACACCGGCCAGGGCATCAGCCCGACTCTGCGCCTCACCCCCGATGTGCCATTCACCGTCACCTACGATGCCACGACCAATGGCACGCCTGCCGGAAATCCCACCGCTTCACCACCCATCAATGCCGGCACTTATCGCATCCTCGTTTCTACGAGCAGCAATTACGAAATCACGCCGCCCCATCTGCCTCTGTTCATCACGAAACGTGGCGTCGGCATCTCCCTGAGCAACCTTTCCGTGATTTCGGACGGCTCCACACCCCAACCGGTGATCGCCGTGACCAATCCGCCGGGGATGAATCTCGACATCCAGTACACCAATGCGGCAGGTGGTGCTCCGAGCAGCACCCCACCTTCCACCGCTGGTCTCTGGAATGTCAGTGCGACGGTTTCCAACTCCAACTTCGAAGGAAGCGCCACGGCCCAGTTGAGGCTGCGCACCCGTCAGACCACCCGCATTGTGCTCAACGGCCCCACCAACGAGCTGGCGGGACGCAGTCTGCGCTACAACGCCACGCTGGTCAGCGCCGTGAATCTCCCGGGCTCATCAAATCCCGCACCCTTCCCGGAAGGAACCCCGGCCCCGGGCGGCATCATCACCTTCAAGCAAGGCGGCACCGTGATCGGCACCTCACAGCTCAACGTCAATGGCGAGGTTTCTTTCGTCACCGGTTTCCCCCCGCGTGTGGCTCCCTACAACATCACGGCGGAATATGGCGGCAGTTCGGATTTTTTCCCGACCACAAACTCCAACACCATCCAGACCACTGTTTCCAAGATTCCGATCACACCGATCGCCGACTCACCGCTCGTCGTCACCTATGACGGCTTGCCCAAGGAGGTGAAATTCACCACCTCACTGGCTCGGTCGTTTAAAATCAACGTCACCTACCATGGCAGCACCACCCTGCCGATCAACGCGAATACCGCGCTGATTCCCGTCGTCGCCACCATCGATGATCCGGAATACCAAGGGACGACCACTGTGCAGCTTCGCATCAACCCCGCACCCGCGACCATCACGGTCGGTGGCACCTTTGCTACGTTCGACGGCACACCCAAACCGATCTCGGTCAGCACGAGTCCGCCGAATCTACCCTTCACCATCACTTACAATGGCTTCAGCACAGCTCCCTCTGCCGCTGGTATCCATCCGATCTTGGTGCAGCTCAACAACCCCAACTACACCGCTCCGGTCTTCAACGGCACACTGACCATCTCCGCAGGTACCTCCAGAATTGCCATCTCCGATCTCACGCAAATTTACGACGGAGGCTTCAAGCGCGTGAAAGTTGAGGTGGATCCCCCCGCACCATTCGACATCTTCTACAACGGCGCCACGAATGCGCCGGTTCAGGCGGGGATCTATGACGTGGATGTGCAGCTCAAGGGCGGTGAACGAGTGGGCCGGGCAACAGCAAAGATGACCATCAGCGGAAAAATTTCCGCGCGCGTCAAAGATTACGGCGGCATCGATGTCATGATCAATGGCCAATCTGCCTACGATCCCCTCTCCCTCGCTCCGGGCGTACACGTCATGAATGTCGGCAGCGTCACGTCAGGCAACACCCGTGTGATCTTCGAAAAATGGCTGGATGGCTCCACGGATCATCCACGAACCATTTTCGTGGGCAACGGCCCAGGGCAATACAGTGAATATCGATTCACGGCGGTGATGAAGGAGCAAAGGAACATCCAACCGGAAGTCGATGGCCCAGGCACTGTCACCGGCGCAGGATTCTACGATGACAACGAACTCTACACGGCGCGAGTCACCCCTGAACCGGGTTACGTCCTTTCCCATTGGAGAAACGCTTCGTCCGACCTTACCGATCCCCAGTATTTCTCGCTGAAGCTGCGTGCCAAAGCCGGTGTGTTCGAGCGCGTCGGTGTGATCAATCGCCCTGTGGCAGTTATCGCCAAAGGCACGGCCGTCACCATGAAAAGCAGCAACGACGCTTGGGGCAGTGTCAGAGGGATCCAACCGCACTTGAGTCAGAATTTCCCCGCCAGCGAGTGGGTGGGAGATTACATGGGAGTCAAAGAAGGACGTACATTCCGTGTGAGAGCAGAACCAAGGAGTGGCTACAGTTTCACGCATTGGAGTGTCACGGGAGCGAACGTCGTCGGATCATCGATCACCATCGGGGGCGTGCGCTACATCGCGGGAATCGAACGCGAGTTCACTCCCACCGCTTCAGAATGCACGGTGGTCGCGAATTTCGTCAAAAACGAACCCCGCTTCGACATCTCCCTCACCGATGAAGGGGACGACTCTTTGAGCATCCCGATCGGATTCATACCGATCTCAGTGAATGTCGCTCAAAATCGATTCTTCAAGGCCATTGTGAATAACGTCGGTAACGCAAATGCAAACACCGTGCAGATCATGGGCGTGAGGGTCACCGCCATGGCTTTCAAGCCCTCCGCGGCACTGCCTGGAGGATTTGAGGTCGATGCAGGTGGATTCCATACCTTTTATTTCGAGCCCCTTCACCCATCTGAAGTGGTCAATCAACTCGACAACGATGCAAGCGAATTTTTCCTGAGCAAAAGGCCCCTGAACCGCGATACCAGCCCCACCAATATCGGCACCATGTTTCCCGGAAGCCCTTACTCCCGCACCTATGACTTCGACTGGCCATCCGTTTCCGTGAACATCTCCATCTTCGACGTCGCATCCGTCAACGTAAAATCCTTGAAATACCGCGTTACCGCTTTCGTCCGCAGCGCCGAAACAGGTGACGTCACACCCGTCTCGATCTGGGTTCGCTAAACTTCGTCCTATCACACTTCATGAAAACCATCATTCATTTTCTCGCCTTCCTCTTGCTCTGCATCACCCGCTTGGCGGCGCAGAACGACTCCGTGAGCACCACGCTTTCCGCCCTGCCGGACTATGATACCGGCAGCGGCATGGCGGCACGCATTAACACCATTACCGTAACGCTCGACAAAGATGCCGTTCACGCAAAGCCCGGCCAGGGCATCGGCTGGGGCTACAAAATCCAATGGCAATCCAATGCCGGAGATCGACTCAGCTTCGGCACCAGCGCCTGCGTGGGAGATCTCTCACCGGTATCGGCTGTCCCCTACACGGACATCATCGGAGTCATCGGCGGCAATGTGGATGGTCACGTCGCTGCGGGCACCTCATGGCAATCGGCCTTCGTGGCGAACACTCAGGGGCTTGGCTACGTCACCATCAGCCCCAACGCCACTCCTGGAGCGCAGTTTTTCGGCGAAATTCGTCTGACCTTCAGCATCCATGACAACAGTGCCGACCTCGGGAAATTTATCGCCACGCGCACCCTCACTCTGCCGGTCACGATCACCGTCGATGAGCCCGATCCGGTGATGGCGCAGGATCAAACCATCACCTTCGAAACCATTCCCGCCAAGACCATCGGTGATCCACCTTTTACCATCGTAGCTACCTCCAGCAGCGGCCTCCCGGTGGAAATCTATTCGCGTTTTCCTGATGTCTGCACGGTCAACGGCAACATCGCAACCATTCATAGCGCGGGCACCTGTGTGATCATGGTCGAGCAACCAGGCAATGCGGCCTTCCACCCCGCCAACGCCGTCAGCCAAACGATCGTCATCGCCAAACAACCCGCCGCACTCGCCCTCACGGGCAGCACCGATCGTACCTACAGCGGTTCCGCCCAGAACTTCGGCACAAGCACCACGCCGCCATCCTTGCCCGTCACCATTCTCTACAATGGCGAAACCACCGCGCCGACCAACCCGGGTGTCTATGTCGTTGATGCCTTCATCGAAGATCCCAACTTCAGTGGTAGCACGAATGCCATTCTCAACATCAACAACGTCATCACCCCCACATTGACCACATTCCAGGATTGGATCAATCAACGTTTCACCGCCGGTGAACTCCTCGATCCCAACATCAGCGGTCTATCCGCCGATCCCGATCTGGACGGCAACACCAATCTCCTTGAATACGCCTTTGGTTTCGATCCCAAAAACGTTCCATCCGCAGCTGAACGCGCGTCCATGCTTAGCATGGCTGAAATCACACCACAAGCCAACTCCGTGATCTTTGAGATTCCTGCCGAAGCCCCGTCCGACCTGACATTTGTCATACAATGTTCCAGCGACCTGAGTACAGGCTCTTGGAGCGAAATCGCCAGAAGGCAAGGCGATGCGGATTGGACGGGCAGCGCCGAAGTTTTCACTTATCCCCCGTCGGGTGGTCGCACCCGGATTCTGGTGACCGAGATGCAGCAGGCACCACCGAAACTCGCGCAATTCTATCGCTTGCACGTCATCAAAAACACTTTGAATCAGTGACCGGAATCATGACGCCACAAGTGACGTTTCCCTAGACCGGAGACGGATTTCCGGGGAGAGCGGTCCATGCTTGTCGGAGTGGGATGGATGCTCATGGCGTTTTGTGGCGATCCACGCGGTGCAGAGATGAAGGTGGGTATGAGGGCTTGTCAGTGGGGGGATCTTTGCTAGCTTGTGTCTCGCGATGTGGGACATGCTGGAACTTCCGTTTTTTCCTAGGGCTCTGGCGGTGGCGGCTTTGGTCGGCTTTACCAACGGGTTCTTCAGTGGCTTTGTGATCTTGCGGCGCACGGCCTTATCCGTCAGTGCGTTGTCGCACACGATGCTGCCGGGGATCACGGTGGCGATCATGATCACGGGGGCGTTGACGCAGTTGAATGCCTTTCTCGGAGCCTTGATCGCGGCCTTGATCGTGGGCCTGGGCTCGGTGGCGATTTCACGCGGCAACCGGGTGGCGCAGGGCACGGCGTTGGCGGTGCTATACACATCGGCGTTTGCCGGCGGTGTGGCCTTGTTGCCGCGACTGGGCGTGCGGACGGAGCTGGATCATTGGTTGTTCGGGGACATCAATGCGGTGTCGAACGCGGATTTGTGGACGGTATTCGGCATCGGGGTGTTCACCTTGGTGCTGGCGAATCTTTTCATGCGGCCGATCCTGGTGGCCTTGTTTGAGCCGAATGTGGCGGCGGCGCAGGGGGTGCCGGTGCGTTTTGTCCAGTATCTGCTTTTTGCATTGATGGTGATGTCGCTGGTGGCATCGCTGCAGGCGGTGGGCTGCGTGCTATCGGTGGGACTGCTGGTGACGCCGGCGGCCACGGTTTCTCTGTTCACGGATCGCACTTCCGCCTTGTTCTGGGGCGGTGGCGTGCTGGGGGCGGTCGGCGCGGTACTAGCGGTGTTGATTTCTGTGCCGTTGAATCTATCATCGGGACCGGCGATCGTGATGGTGCTGGGCTTGCTGTTTCTGTTAGGCTGGCTGTTCAGTCCCAAGTATGGGGTGCTGCTGCGCAGGCGTGTGGTGTGAAAGCGCGGGAATGCCACCGATGATCCGATGGTGAACAGAGCACGATCACGCGCCTAAGAGGAGACGTCGTATGAGGCGCCGGACAAAGCCGATCAAGAGCAGCAGGCCGAGGGCGGTGACACCGTAGCCGATGAGGCGGACGATTTTTCCGGACTGGGTGACTTCCAAGGTGTTTTCACGGGAGGCGAGGAAGTCGTTGATTTGTTTGGCGCGCTGTTGATGGCCTTCCGCATCGCTGGTCCATACGCGGGAAAAGGCATAGACGCCATCGTTGGTGCGCAGTTGCACCTGATAGGTGTTGCGGGAACCTTTGTTCTTGGATCTGGTGCTGCGGCGATGGGCCACCTCGGCGGCTTGCAGGGTGGTGAGGGGGAATTCCTTCACGGTGTGGCGCTGGCCAAACATGTTGACTTGCTCCATGCGGCATTGGTTCTGATCACGCTGGGCGTGGAGTGTGGTGTCATGGCCGAAAAACCATGCCATGGCACCGCCGCCCGCAGTGAGCAGGGTGCCGACAATGAGCAGGGAGAGCAGTCCCATGCGTTTTTTCTGAGGGGTGATCATGGCAGGGCGGGGGTAGGATCGGCAGTGACGCGCTCGATGTGGGCGCTGGTGCGGAGGGTGGCGGCTAGCTCACGCAGGATGCGTTGTTTTTTTTCGCGGATGATGCGCTCGCGGATGTCCGGAGTTGTTTCCTCAAGGCTGCGCGTGACGGCGGGCTTGATGGCGAGCGGATAGACGAGATGCAGGGCCTGATCGTGGCTGATGATGGGGCTGATTTCCTTTTCGCGCAGCGAGAAGAGGATGGCCTCGAAGGGGTGGAGGATGCGCTCGAGGGTGATCCAGTCGAGGTCGATTTCCTTGTTGTGCTTTTCGGTGTGCTCGCGGGCGAGGGTGGCGAAGTCCGCGCCCTCGATGACCTGCTGGCGCAGATGGAGCAGCTGCTGATAGGTGGCCCAGGGTTGGGCGGGATCCGGGAATCGCAGAAGGTGCAGGGCGTGTACGGCGGGGGGCTGGAAAAACTCGTGTTGGTGTTGCTGGTAGTAATCGGCGATTTCCTGTTCGGTGGGCTCGCCGATGTTCGCGAAGAGTTCGGTGGTGAAACACTCCATGCGCAGGGCGGCGGAGGTTTCCTGGTGGATTTGGGCGTGGTGTTTCTCGATGAGTTCCCAGGAGGCACCGTTGTCACGCCACTGGCGCAGGGCTTTTTCCATGGCGGCCTGGAGCTGGGTGGCATCGAGCCGGGGGAAGCGTTTTTCCGCTTCCTGGGCGAGGAGGATGCCATCGATGACTTCTTCCTCGGCCTGGGCGAAAAATTCATCGTCGCGCTCGCAGCAGGAGACATCGGTGAGCATTTCCGCTGTGGTTTTGATGCGTTGAAAAGCATCTTCGATCAAGGACGGGTCCACGGGTTCTTGATTGATGATGAGCATGGCGGTGGCGTTATTTTTCGATGAGGTCTGCGGGCACCGGCGTGGGAAACATGGGGGCCATGGCGGTGTAGTAGGCTTGGTCGCGAGCTTCGAGCAGGCTGCTGTATTGGGTCAGCTGGGCGGGGGTGAGCAGGGTGCGCAAGGACTCAATCTTGCGGGCACTTTCTTGTTTGCGGGCCTCGACCAGGGCCTGCAGGGTGGCACCGCGATCGCTGGCTTGGGCGATGGTGGCGCTGGCCGCTGCGGCGAGGCTCATAGCTTCCCCGGCGGAGCCGAAGCCCATGGCATCGAAGGTCTCGGCGTAGAGGCCGGTTTTATCGAGCCAGTTTGCTTGGCTGCTGGTGGCGTTTTGCTGGAGTGTGGCGAGGATGGAGGATTGCTGCTCGGGGTTCAGGTCGATTTTGTCGAGCACGTCGGCGTATTCTTTCTGAGCCGTGGCGAGCGCGCGGTTGTGGGATTGTTGCTTGCGGTAGGCGTTGAGCTTGGCGATTTGCTCGCTGTCGAGCAGCTTGGCGAGCGATTCGTTGAAACGTTTTTCCACGACTTCTGCTTCTTCGAGCATGCGGCGTGGGTCGATTTCCTTGCCGGGGGCGTAGATGTTGAGGGTATCGCGCTTTTGCTGGTAGAGGAAAAGGAGTTGCTGTTGTTGGTCCAGACTGAGGCCTAACAGCTCGGCGATGCGCTGGACGTAGCCGTGGTCTTTCATGGCGAGGCTGCTGCGTGCGGCATCGGCCAACTGGGCGCGGGCTTGCACCAGTTCCTCGGGCAGGGGGATGCCTTCCTCGGTGTGCGTGGTGGGGTCGAAGGAACCTTGGGCGGAGGCAGGGCGATCGCGGCCGGAGGAGGATGAAGAGATGGAGGGACGACTGGAGGAGGTGGCGGGGGCGGTGGGAGACGCGTCACCGGCGGAGGAGCCGGGCTTGAGGAACCAAGCGAGCAGAAACCCGAACACGGCGCAGAGCGAGGGGATGACAGCGGGGTGTTTCATGGTGGATGGGTGATGCGGTTTTGGCGGCATAAATGGTGTTCGTTAGGTAAAACCACTGAGACGCTGATACCTCTGAAATCACTGATTTTTTCTGACTCCTGACTCCTGACGTCCGGAAAGGAGGCGGAGACGCCTCCGCCACGGTTAGTGGGTGCCTTGGGCTTCGCCGGAGGCGTTGCCGAGGGCGGCGAGCTCGGGCGGGAGGAATTTTTTGAAGCGGTTTTTGTCGATGGCTTTCATGTAGGCCTCCTGTGGGGAAATCATGCCTTCGCGGAGTTTTTGCCAGATGGATTCATCCATGAATTGCATACCTTCACCCTTGCCGCCGGTGATGACGTCGTTGAGCTTTTGGGTGGCACCCTCGCGGATGATGGCAGCCACGGCGGGAGTGGCGAACATGATTTCGTGCACGGCGGTGCGGCCCGGTTTGTCGCAGCGGCGGCAGAGAAGCTGGGCGAGCACGCCGCGGAGTGAGGCGGCGAGCATGGTGCGGACCTGCGATTGCTGATCGGCAGGGAAGACGTCGATGATCCGGTCCACGGTCTTGCGGGCGTTGTTGGTGTGGAGGGTGCCGAACACGAGCAGGCCGGTTTCCGCGGCGGTAAGGGCGAGGGAGATGGTCTCGAGGTCGCGCATCTCACCCACGAGCACGATGTCCGCATCCTCGCGAAGCGCGGCGCGGAGGCCATCGGCGAAGGAGGGCGTCTGGATGGGGACCTCGCGCTGGGTGAGGATGGATTTTTTATTGCGGTGGACGAACTCGATGGGTTCCTCAATGGTGATGATGTGGCGAGCGAAGTTCGTGTTGATGTAATCGAGCAACGCGGCGAGCGTGGTGGACTTTCCGGAGCCGGTGGGTCCGGTGACCAGTACGAGGCCGGAGCGCATGTGGCCGAACTCCTTCACCACCGCCGGGACGCCCAGGGACTCGAGCGACATGATTTCCGTGGGGATCAGACGGAACACGGCGGCGAGGCCGTTTTTCTGTTTGAGGTAGTTGCAACGGAAGCGGGAGGCCTCGTCCATGGCGTAGGCGAAGTCGAGGTCGCCGGATTGGAGGTATTTTTCGAAGGCCTTGGGGTCGCAGATTTCGGCAAGCAGTTGGCGGAAATCCTCACCGGCGAGCACGGGCTGGTCGGGGATGGCGTGGATGCCGCCGTGCACGCGGATTTTCGGCGGTTGTCCTTCGGAGAGGTGGAGGTCGGAACCTTTGGATTCGACGAGGTATTGGAAAAGAGCATCGATGCGGGCCATGACGGGAAAAAAGTGAGTGGTGAAAGATGAATCGTAAATGGATCAGGACTGGAAGAAGGCGCGCATTTGGATTTTATCCTCGGCGCGGTAGAGGCATTCTTCGGGGGTGATGACGCCCTGGATGTAGAGGCGGCGGAGGGATTCATCCATGGTGATCATGCCGACGTTTTTGCCGGTCTGCATGACGCCGGGGAGCATGAAGGTTTTGCCCTCGCGGATGCAGTTGGCCACGGCGGGGGTGTTGACCAGCAGTTCGAGGGCGAGCACGCGGCCGGAGCCGTCGGCCTTGGGCACGAGTTGTTGGGAGAGGATGCCGCGGAGGGACTCGGAGACCATGATACGGATCTGGTCGCGCTGGTCGGTGGGGAACACGTCGAGGATACGGTCGAGGGTTCGCGGGGCGTTGCCGGTGTGGAGGGTGCCGAGCACAAGGTGCCCGGTTTCCGCAGCGGTGAGGGCGAGCTGAATGGTCTCGAGGTCGCGCATTTCACCGACCATGATGACATCGGGGTCTTCGCGGAGGGCACCGCGCAGGGCCTTGGCGAAGGACTCGGTGTGGGAGTGGACTTCGCGCTGGTTGACGTGGCAGCTTTGGGAATCGAAGACGTATTCGATGGGGTCCTCGAGGGTGAGGATGTGGTCCTCGCGGTCGCGGTTGATAAAATCGACCAACGCGGCGAGCGTGGTGGATTTACCGGAGCCCACGGAGCCGGTGACGAGCACGAGGCCGTTGTGGTAGCGGGTGAGGGGGACGATGTGATCGACGGGGAGACCGATGTCTGTGATGGAGCGGATGTTGGTGCTGATGATGCGGAAGACCATGTCGAGGCCGAGGCGTTGGCGCACGACGGAGGCGCGGAAACGGCCCTCGCCGTTGTCGTAGGCAAAGTCCACATCGCCTTTTTCCTCCAGGCGTTTCCACTCCGCTTCGCCTAGGAAGGACTTGGCGAGCATGAGGGTTTGCTCTTCGGTGAGCGGCTCGTGATCGTCCCAGATTGGTTGCAATTGGCCGTTGCGACGCCAGGCGGGTGGGAAGGCGGTAGCTAGGTGGACATCGGAAGCGCCGTATTCCTGGCCGAGGCGGAGATATTGGTCAACGTGATCGAGGACGGTGTGAGACATGCGGGTTTTGTAGAATGAGGTGGGAAAAAATCAATCGGAGAAATGACGAGTTTCGCTAGGACCGCGGGGTGGTGCTTTGCGGGGTATCAGGCGTTTTTGCAATTCGCTGAGGGCCCAGCCTTTGAGGGCGGGTTTGGCGAGAGTGAAAGCGGTGCCAAGGGCGAGGCTCATCAGGCCTTTGCGTGGGGAAGTGGTCTTGGCGGGAGCCGCTGGCTTGCGACGGAACCAGGAGCTGGCGATCACCCCAGCGATGGCTGAGCCCGTGAACCAAACCGTGCGGTTGTTGCGGATGTTTTCCGACAAACGTGCGGGCAAGTCCAAGCGTCTGCGGAGCACCATCCAGTGCTCGGTGAGGGCGAGACGTGCTTCCTCGTTGCGACGGATCAGAGCTTCGAGTTCGGGGTTTTGAGGCTTTGGATCCATAGGCGGTCTTTTTGAAATTCTTCGCTGGTCAGAGGAAAGGCGGGCGGAGCGGGGCGTTTGAGCAGCACGGCGTAGTAGCAGGCCAGCACGACGTGGAAGGCACCGAACACCAGTGCGCAGCACCACCATGACCATTGCGTAAGGTGGTGCAGCAGACCGATCAGCCCGGCGAGCAGGCAGAGCCAGCCGAGCACGGAGGTGACGATCAGAATGACCGTGAAGCGGAATTTTTCCGCAGCCACGCGGCCGGCGTCTTTCGACTCCAGGCGTATCAGTTCCAGGCGCGATGAGACAAACTCCGCCAAGGCTGACGGCCAATCCGTACCAGTGGCGGAGGGGGCCGCGACCGGGTCTGGGGATTCCTGACTCATGAAATGTGGATTAGCGGCGCGCGATGAGGCCGATCAGGAAACCAACGCCCAGGGCACCCAAGACGCACTTGGTCGGGTTTTGACGAATGTAGTCTTCCGCCGTGGTGTGGACTTCGCGGGCGCGGGCGCGGGTGTCGCACCATTGCTCTTGGGCAACTTCGCGGAAATGCGCGGCACGCTCGGTGGCGCTGGCCTTGAGAGCGTTGGCTTTTTCCGCGGTCATATCGCGAAACTGCGTGGCGCTTTCCAGTGCTTTCTCTTTCAGTACACCGGCTTGACCGGCAAGATCTTTGATTTTTCCTTCCGCTGCCACACGCAGGTCGTGGGCCGCTTGAGAGACGGAAGGCGTAGGGGTGAAGCCAGCCTGAGGATCAAGGCTGCCGGCAGGGGAAGGATAGGATTCGCTCATAATGGTAAGTGCTAGGGGTGACTCGTGATTGACGGGATGTAACTTGCCACGAACAGTGCCGGATGGCAAGGCACAGTTTTCCCGATGTCCGGCGATTTTTCTGGACCTGACCCCCTCTCTTGGATTGGATTCCGCCCTGAAATGAAGAAAATCCTCACACTCTTTCTCGCACTGGGGCACTGTGCCACGGCCGCCATTCACAGCTGCTACATCGGTACACGCACCGACCGTGAGAGCAAAGGCATCTACCTCGTGGATTTTGACGATACGACCGGAGCGCTGAGCAACTTGCGACTTGCCGCACCCTACAAGGATCCGGGCTTCTTGTGTCTGCATCCTAACGGAAAGTTGCTTTACTCCATCGGCGCGCGCCCGGATGGCACAGGCACGCTGGCCACCTTCGCCATCGGCAAAAACCAGATGCTTAGCTTCCTCGGCGATGTCCCCTCCGGCGGCAAAAATCCCTGCCATCTCGCCATCGATCCCGAGGCCAGGATGGTCGCCGTGGCCAACTACGGTGACGGCAGCACGTCCACATTTCTGCTCGACAAAAAAGGCCTGCCCTCGGAGGCGGTGAGCGTGATCCCGCATGCGGGAAAAAGCATCCACCCGCAGCGTCAGACGGGTCCTCACGCGCATGGCGTCTATTTCTCCGACAAGATTCTGTTCGTGCCGGACCTCGGCCTCGACCAAACTCTCGCCTACACCTACGATGCCGCCACGGCGAAGATCTCTCCCGCACAGCCTGCCTACGCCCGCTCCACGCCCGGCGATGGCCCGCGCCACCTGGCGATCCATCCCACCCAACCATGGATCTACGTGGTCAATGAACTCACCAACACCGTGACCCATTTCACCCGCAAAGGCGCGGCTCTCTCCGCCCAACAATCCGTGCCCACGCTGCCCGCGGAATTCCAAGGTGTGAACACCACCGCCGAAATTGAGATCCACCCCAATGGCCGTTTCCTCTACGCCTCCAATCGCGGCCACCAATCCATCGCCGCCTTCGCCATCGATCATAACACCGGCTCTCTTACCGAACTGGGCCAAACCGTGGCAGATGTGAAAACGCCCCGCCATTTCACGATCGCTCCCGGCGGTGCCTATCTGATCGTCGCCGGCCAGGAGTCCGACAACCTCCAAGTCCTGTCCATCGATCCCCAGTCCGGGAAACTCAGCAAAACCGAGTCATCGCTCGCCGTGCCCTCGCCGATCTGTTTGCTGTTCATCAAACCGTGACGGTTGGGTGAAATTTTTTTCACGAGAAAAACCATGCATTCATAAGGAATTGCGGCTCAAACAATCGTTCCAGCGCAAATCCTCTTTGATTTTTTTCCCACGATTTCCCATACTCAGCTCCCCTTATGGCAACCAAACCAGCACTCGGCAAAGGACTCGGCGCGTTGATCAAAAAACAGTCGAGTTCGGCGGCCATTCCTGAGGCGACCATTTCACCGGACGAACGCAAGCTCGTGCGCGATGTGCCGCTATCCCAAGTGGTCCCCAGCCCGCTGCAACCACGTAAACATTTTGTCGAAGCACCTCTCGATGAATTGATGGAGTCCATCCGTCAACACGGCATCATCCAGCCGCTCATCGTTCGCCGTGTCGGGGAATCGCTGGAGTTGATCGCCGGTGAGCGCCGCTGGCGTGCCTCCGGCAAGCTCGGCCTGGCCACCGTGCCGGTCATCGAGCGCCAGGCCTCCGATCGCGATGTGCTGGAAATGGCACTCATCGAGAACCTCCAACGCCAGGACCTGAATCCCATGGAAGAGGCCGCCGGCTATGTCCGCCTCGCTCGCGAGTATTCTCTCAAGCAGGAGGAGATCGCCACCCGCGTGGGCAAGTCCCGCGCCAGTGTGGCCAATGCCATGCGTTTGTTGGATTTGCACGAGGATGTGCAACTGCAAGTCGCCCAGGGCCGCATCAGTGTGGGCCATGCCAAGGCTTTGCTCTCGCTCAAGGACCAGAGCAGCCAACTGCTGGCATCCGACCAGGTGCTGCGAAAGTCCCTCACCGTGCGCGCCACGGAGAAACTGGTGCAGGATCTCTCGAACCCCGCGCCCGTGAAAAACAAAAACGGCAGCACCCCGCCGACGCGCCCCGCCGATCTGGAGCCTCACCTGCGCGATCTGGAAAACCGCCTGCGCACCCTTTTTTCCACCCAGGTGCAAATCTCCCACACTCCGAAAAAAGGCCGCATCGAGATCGAATACTACGGCAACGATGATCTCCAACGCATTCTCGAACTGTTAGGCGTGGATGAATGAAACGCGCATGCATGCGATGATGAAATCCTTCCTTGGCCTGCTCCTCCTGGCGACACTCGGCTGCCAGAAAAAGTCCGAGGCGGTGCCCCCGGCCCCCGCGCCCGTCGCCCGGCGCGCTGCTCCTGATTGGCAGAAGTTTCGGAATCTCGGTTACGAGCTTGTCAAGGAGCTTCCCCACGACACCGCCGCCTACACCCAGGGCCTGCAACTCTGGCAAGGCCACTGGATCGAAGGCACCGGCGGCTATGGCGTGACCAGTCTCCGCCGTGTCGATACAAATACCGGTCGCGTCTTGCTGCAAAAAGACATCGCGCGCGAATACTTCGGCGAAGGCATCACCGTGCTCAACGGTAAAATCTATCAACTCACCTGGAAGAACGAGACGGGCTTCGTGTATGATGCCCAGACGTTCAAGTGGCAGAAAAATTTCGCCTACTCCGGCGAGGGCTGGGGCCTCACCACCGATGGCACCCACCTCATCATGAGCAATGGCAGCGATCGCTTGCGTTATCTTGATCCTAACACCTTCCGCGTGGTCAAGGAAATCGCCGTGCGTCTCGATGGCAAGCCCGTCACCCAGCTCAACGAGCTCGAATTCATCGAAGGGGAGATTTTCGCCAACGTCTGGTTCCGCGATGAAATCGTGCGCATCCACCCCGCCGATGGCACCGTGCTCGGTGTGATCGACCTCAGCGGCATCGATGCCAAGGAAACCCGCAAGCAGCAGGACTTCGTGCTCAACGGCATCGCCTACGACGCCGCCACCGGTGAAATCTTCGTCACCGGCAAATGTTGGCCGAAAATCTATCAGATCCGGCTGGTCGAGAAAAAGTAACGATCTGCCCGGATGAAAAAATGGCGGCCTCCCGCATGAGGAGACCGCCGTGTGGAGGTAATGTCCAGAGAATCGGATCAGGGAGTCACCACCACCTTGAGACGGGCGAAAAGTCTTCCCGCCGGAGCGATGGTGGAGCGCTTGAATTTCACCTGGACCTGATCGGTGGGAGAACCGGCTGTCTCGGTGATGATGATGTCGTCGCCATTGTCCGCGGCGGTTGTCCAGGGACCGACAAGATCGGTATCATATTCCACGCTGATGGCGGTATTAGGATCGCTGTTGGCAAGGTCACTGCGGTTGAACGTGAAGATCACGTAGGTGGGATCCGAGCTGTTGTCCAGGGTGGGCAGCAGACCGAGTGCATTGTCGTTGGGGTTGGCCGCACCCAGCGCCCAAGCCACGCCATTGGGCACACCGTCTTTGTTGCTATCCACATCCGCAGCAGGGCCGCCGGACCAGCCGGGGTAGCCGCTGGCACCCACATATACGAGCCAGAGCTCCGTATCGCCCGCCTGTCTTTGCAGTTCATAATCCGTGATGGGTGTGTGAAGCACAGGAGTGACATTGATGTTCGAGGCGGTCATCAGCTTGTAGTCCGAGCTGTTGTCCACCGTGCCATTGATTTTCACCGTGCCGTTGGACATGTTCAGCGCGGCGATGGAGGTGGTGGGTGAGCCCAGCGTGAATGCCAGCGAAGCACCGGTAGCCACCGTGATGGGGGAGCGATGGCTTCCGCCCACAAGGGACAAAGTTCCTCCGTTCACATTGGTGGGACCGGTGTAGTCATTGGCTCCGCTCAGGACCTGGGTGCCGGGGCCGGTCTTGGTCAGATACATGCCGGTGGTCAGGCGCGCATTGCCCGAGTAGGTGTGTGTTTTGCCGGAATCCACATCCAGCGTCAGACCGAGCACGGAGCCTACCGCAAGGCGGGAGGTATTGTTCTGGTTGCCACTGTTGTAAATGGAGGCGAGGTTACGAGCTCCGATGAGGCCGCCCAAGGTAGGTTGATCGGTGAGTTGTCCCTGTGTGGCTCCACCGGAGTTGCTGGAGAGGAAACAGATGAGTCCCGTGATGCCATCGCCCGCGCCATTACCCACGTTGAGAGCGCTGTTTTGAAGCGCCAGGTTTCTGCCGAGGAACAAGCGGCCCGCACGGAGCACGGTGTCGCCGCTGAAGGTATTTTCCGCCACCAGCACCGGAGTGGCACCGCCGATGATGAGTCCTCGGGGAGTGTTATCGATGTCCGTCAGGGGCTGGATCATGGCGAGAGCACCGTTGGTTCCCGGATAACCGATGCGGTAGTTGTCACTGGCGGGAATGATTGTGCCGTTGTAGCGGCATTGAGCGCCGTTGGTGGCGAAGGAGGCAAAGAAGGCGTTGGGAAGGTCGGCACCGTTGGTGCTGCTGCTGAAATCCACCACATTGCCCGTGCCCACATCGGCTGGTCCGGAGCCGGTCGTGCAAATCGCGAATTCGTCTTCGGTTTCCACCAAACGTTTCATGAACTCGGCATTCAGTGACGAGTGGACTCGCTGAATGATTTTGCCGGCCGCCACGGAGATATCGCGGCTACCTGCACCGCCCCCGAAGCCGTTCAGATTGATGGTTCCGAGGCTGAGAAGGCCGTCGTTGACAATGGTGGGACCGGTGTAGGTATTGTTCCCGCCCAGATTGAGGATGCCCACGCCATTTTTCTGCAAGCCGTCGTTGCCGGTGAGGACACTGTTGATGGTAAGCTGGCGGTTTCCGGACTGGGTGACATTGATGATGGGATGAGCGGCAGTCACATCGAGCGTCAGGACATTGGCACCCGAGATCGTCAGGTCGTTCGAGGAGGTCGTGGAATCCGTGAAAGTAATGTTGCCAATGATTCGTGGCGCATCCACCGTGATAATACGATTGGCGGTAATGTTCGCGGTGAAGAATGCCGTTTTGTCAGCACCCTCCGCGACATTGCCGCTCTGCCAGTTGGCGGGATTGCTCCAGGTGCTGTCAGCGTTGGTGATCCATGTGCCATCGGTGGGCGGCGGCGCTGGCGTAGCCGTGACGGTGTAGGTATTGATCACGGTGTTATCTTTCGCTGTGACCACGAAGTCCTTGGGGCCACTGCTGAAGTCGATCGTGGTGCCGGAAACGACGGGGTTGCCATCCACGGTGCAGGTGGCTCCCACAGATAATGTGAACGTTGGCGCAAGCGTCGCTAGATTCGAGCCAAATGGCACGGTCCATGCGATGTCGGCAGCATTTGCAATCACCGGACCAATGACGCCGCCGGGGCCGAAGCTCAGCATGTCCGCCTGGTAGATGGTGGCGAAGTAGCTCCAAGTGAGAAAAATGTTGGCGGCATCCTCATCCTGGAATCCCCCCAACTGAATGTAGTAGGTGGTGCCGGGAGTCGCCGTGATGGTCATGGATTCGGCGAGAACCGTGTCCTTCGGCGTGTTGCTCAGCGGCGTGAGTGCATTCACCGAGGCCCCGGTGTAGATGCCAACCACGGCGTCCCACTCGGTGGAGGAGGCATTCGTCGAGCCGTTGGTCTGGAAGGTGAAGTCGCCGTCGCCCGGGCTGGTCCATTTGAACCAGACAGTCTTGGCGGCCTGGGGAAGGACGGGCTCTCCGGCTTCCACGGTGGCATCAATCGAGTTGGTGCCTGTCTGATCGCCAAAGGTGACAGATCCTGTCTGCCCGGCTCCTGCTCCGGTCAGATCGATCGCATTGGCGAAGTTATCGTTGGCCGGTGCCGCAAACGCGGTGCCGGTGCTAAGCCCAAGTCCTAAGCCGACAGCCAGAGCAAGCCGCCGCAGATAGGCATGGGTGTGTTCGATGGGGTTGGTTTTTTTCATGATGTGTATGTGTTTTTTTCGTTGTAGTTAGGTAGGTTATGGTTGTGTGGTAGGGGCCCGGAAAGTCTTTTCAGTGGGAGTGGTGCAGGTAGTGATGCGCATGCGCAGCACAGCAGTAATTCCGTGGGAACATGGTGGTGAATTTTCCATTAAGAATCGATGTAAGTAGAAATAGTATATGACCGATCAGATTTTTCAAGGAGGAAAAAGTCAAATTTTTGATGATAAACCGATGACAACGGAAAATCGATCAAATCCGCAGTCTCTCGATGTGATGGACAAAGACTACCGAGGTCTCTGATGATGGCGCAAAATTTGCACAGATGAACGACCCCAAGTCCCGAAAAGGAAATTCGCATTAATTTCATCACTGTGCCACTTCGGAGACACCATGCAAAAACCGCTCCACCTCGTCTATGGAGCCCCACCCCAAAAGTATCTTCGATCCCCCATTACCTCGAAAAAACTCAAAAAAACGCTTGATCGAAACACCGCATCTGACCCCAGAGAATGTATGTAGTCAAAAACCAACACGGCTGGAAAAAAACCAAACTCGAAATCTTCGGCGAGTCCGGCACCGTCCCACTCGTCACCACCTGGTCCTACTATGATTCCACCGAATCCAACTACGCCGCAGGCCTGCTGAAATCCGTCACCCGCCCCGCCGGTCAGGTCGAGACCCACCAATACTCCCAGCCCGGCCCCGTCCATCGCCACGAAATCTCCCGCCTCTTTGCCAACGCCGCCCCCACCATCGAGACCCGTAACATCGCCCTCGGTGCCAACTCCCGCGAAATCACCCAAAAAGTCAGCGGTTCTGGCGAAGTCTTCAGCAAAATGACCCAAGAATGGACCACCAGCAGCACGATCACTGAAACCAGCTTCCATTCCTCCACCGGCATCAACACCGTCAAATCCTCCGCCATCATCCCCTTTGGCAATGACCTCGGCAGCAAAATGATTAGCTCTTCCACCAGCAGTGACATGGGTGGCGGCAATGTCATCACCACCGGCATGAGCCAACAAATCCTGCGCAGCGGTGGTGATAAAACCATCATCCAAGCTAGCGGCCAGGTGGCCTCCAACGTCGTCATCGACGGCCAAAGCCAACAAAAAATCGTCAACAGAGACGGCATTGTCTTGCGCTCCCAGTCCACCGTCATCCAGCCCGCAGGCGGCAGCTCCGCCAACGGAGCCATCAGCGGTGATGCCCTCTACAGCGACTTCGATACCATCGGACGCCCCCGCCGCGTCGATTACTTCCCCACCGGAGGACCGGGCAGCGGCGTCTATCACGAACTCCGCACCTACGGCTGCTGCGGTGCCGATACCCGCACCGACCGCTACGGCGTCACCAGCTACATCGAGTATGATGACCTCGGCCGCGCCATCAAAACGAACCGCCTCGGCGTCACCCAGGCCACCGTCTATGACGGCCTCAGCGTCCACAGCCATCGCTACCCCGGCATTGTCACTGGCACCTCATGGAGCAGCGCACCCTCCGCTGGCAATCAACTCGGCTCCAGCACCACCAATCTCCAAGGCACCGTCACCTCCCAAACCTACCGCTCCCCCCAAACCGGAGACCTGGTCACCACGCCTAACACCACCACCCGCTACTTCCTCAACCCCGCAGGCACCTCCACGCTCCCCGGCGGCACCCCGTCCGATGTCGGTATGCGCACCGTCCAAGTCCTCACTCCCGTAGCCGATGACGACTCCGTCCCCGCCAGCCAAACCACCGACTACTACCGCGACGGCAAAGTGAAAGAAACCTTCGGCAACCTGTCCCCACGCCGTCGTCACCAATACGAACGCAACGCCACCGGCCTCAAAGTCACCGAATCCTATAGCGATGGCACCAATTTGTTCGAAAGCGTCATCACCCAATATGATTACGCCGGGCGCACCCTCACCGTCCAGCAAGGCAGCGGCACCACCACCTACCACTACACCCAGGACAAACTCACCCGCGTCACCGATCCTGACGGCGTTGATACCTTCTACTTTTACAACGCCAGAGGCGAGCAGGATAAAACCATTCTCGACCTCGATGGCAACAACATCGCCAACGAATCCATCGATCAGGTCACCCGCACCATCAGCCAGCCCATGATGGCCACCCCGCCCGGCAGCAGTACGGCCATCGCCGTGAACGGCAGCATCAACCAAGTCATCGTCTCCGGCACCACCTACACCACCGCAGGCGAAAGCTACTCCACCTTCGATGGCCTGAAGTCCTGGTCCTACACCCCCGGCACCACACCACCCACCATCAATGAAACGGATCTCGCAGGCAGCGGCAACTGGACCGAAACCACCACCCTGCCCGATAATACCCAACAAGTCCAAACCTACACCGCAGGCAAACTCACCACTTCTTCCAAACTGCTTACTGATCACTCCACAATCCTCACTTCCACCTCCTACGCCTACGATTCCCTCAACCGCACCGAAGAAATCACAGATTCGCGAACCGGAACCAGCGTTACAGAATACATCTCCGATACCGTCGATGCCGTCAAATCCGTCACCGATGCCGCCACCAACAAAACCGAATTCACCTACGATCACCGCGGCCGCCGCACCCACGTCGATCAGCCTGATACCGACGGCCATGACAACATCACCATCACCAAGTATCAGCCCAACGGCAAAACCAAAGAAGTCACCGGTGATCAGACGTACCGCAGCACTTACACGTATGACTACGCGTATCGGATGAAGACCCTCACCACCTTCGGTACCACCACCGCCACCACCACGTGGAACTACGACGAAACACGCGGCTGGCTCCTCAACAAACGCGATGCCGCAATCAAAGGCTACGATTACCAATACACGGCTGCTGGACGCCTATTCACGGTGGAGGCCGCCCGCTTTCTCACCGGTTCCACAACCACCCGCCTCAAAAAAACCCACACCTATGATGCCGCTGGACGCCTCAGCACCATCACCTACAACGACGGCACCACCCCGGCCGTCTCCATCACCCATGACCGCTTGAGCCGCCCCGATGTACAGTCCAACGGCATCGCCAGCACCGATTATGACTACGATCCCACTTCCTTCATACTCGACAAGGAAACGATCACCTACAACATCCCTGGCCAACCGAGCTTCACCCGCATCATCGACCACAAGCAAGACGCTCTCCAACGAAACGAAGGATACACCCTGCAAACGCCCGGAACCACCCCGACCATCGAGCAAAACGTCACCTACCGCTACTCTGCCACCAACGGCCGCCTCGGAGCCGTCAGTGCCCAAACCATCGGCTCCACTGACACTCAGGACTTCATCTACGGCTACGAGACCAACAGCAACCTCCTGAAAACCATCCAATCCTACACCAACTACAATTTCAGCACCAACACCGGCACTGGAATCCACCAAGTCACCAACTCCTTCGAGTCCAACCGAAACGACTTATTGACAAAAGCCAACACCCGCGCTAGTGATGATAGCGTCATCAGTAACATCGGTTATACAGTGAACTCCATCGGCCAAAGAAGCAACGCCACCCGCAGTGGCGCTGCCACCAACAGCACCGCATGGACGTATGATGCCCTCGGCCAACTCGTCACCGCCGATGACAGCAATAACGACTTTGACCGCGCCTATCAGTATGACGGCATCGGCAATCGAGAAAAATCCGCTGACAGCCTGACCCTCCCCGGCACCAACAACTACAGCGTCAATGCCCTCAACCAATACATCGCCGTTAACACCTTCTCTCCCACTCATGATGAAGACGGCAACCAACTCGACGCACAGATCAAACCTCTTGCGTCTTCAAGTCTTGTGTCTTGTGTTTTCCAATGGGATGCCGAAAACCGTCTTACCGAGGTCAAAAACGCCAGCAACACTACTCTCGTAAAACACTACTATGATGCCCAGTACCGCCGCATCGCATCTACGGTCGCTGGTGTAACAAGCTTCTACATTTACCAAGGTTGGAACGTAACCGCCGAGTACACTGGCAGCACTCCCGCACTCAGTAAAACTAATCTCTGGGGAATGGACCTGTCAGGTTCTCTCCAAGGCGCAGGCGGAGTGGGTGGCCTCCTCGCAGTCACAGAAATCCCAGTGTCCAGTGCACCAGTGACCTATTACCCTTTGTATGACGGCAATGGTAACATCACGGAATACATAGACGGCAGCGCAACAGTTGTAGCTCATTACGTGTATGATCCTTTCGGCAACACGACAGTAGCTACAGAAGATAAAGCCGACGACTTCAGCTATCGATTCTCAACAAAACCAATAGATCAAGCAACAGGTCTTTATTACTACGGTTACCGTTACTATGCCCCAAATCTAGGAAGATGGATCTCACGAGATCCGATTGAAGAAAGAGGTGGGTTAAATGTGTATGGGTTTGTGGGGAATGATGGGGTTAACAAGATGGATGTATTCGGGTTAGAGCCAAATGAAGAATTAGAACCTGATCCAAATTTACCTAGAGGAATGACTCCAATAGGAAAAAATGGCATTCCTAAAATAGAAAAGTGCAATATTTATATATTTTTGACGCATCGCTATGATGTCGAAATGGGTGGTCTGGTTGAAGCAGTATTTAATAAGATTGATAAGGTAGAATTAATGGCAACAGATGACAATCCATGTGCTAGAGTGTCTTTTTTGTCGTGCTTCACGAATTTATCGAATAGGGATGTGAAAACATTTTTAGATCGCTCTAGACAAAATTCTATCGTTAATATTTTTCTGCCACTTCAGGTAAAAAATCAGATGCTCACAGTTCATGCGGATCCTGATTTTCCGGGTGACACTGGAAAGGCAATGTTACAGAAAGCCAGAGAAGAAGCTACCACGGAAGCATCAAAATTGTGTAAATGCAAATGTAGCTGTAAATCGGTTAATATTCATATTTATGTATATGGATTGCACTGGGTGCGTAAGCAGTCTTTAGCACCGGATAAAGCTGCTCCAATTCTTGCAATTCATATGGGAGCTGAACGATGGAAGAAGTATTTTGAAACAATTAACGTTCCTTGTGAAAAAGAAAGCGGTAGTAGTAATGGGTATTAGATAATTCATATTATACAAGAAAGTATATGAAGCAAAAAATTATTCATTTATTTGTGGCGTTTTCATTGGTGTTAGTTTTTTTTATTTTAAAAAAAACAATATCGGGAAAATGCAAAAAGATAAATACTGCTGATCAAGTTGAATTAAACTTTCCATTTTATGAAACGAGAAATCCAGACATATACGAATACATTAACAAGCTTTTAGAAGAGAAGAAAAACGTTACTCCTGGAGGTGGCTATTTTGGTTCGCACTCTAGGTGGGCTAAATTGCGAGTAAATAGTTTAAATGAAAATGAACCTATTTATGAGCTGGATTTGTATTTTTCTTATTTAAAAGATGGTGATGTTGCATTGAATGCCTGCAATATTATTGTAGTAAGACGCGAAGGAAATACGAGCCTTTGCTCTAATAAAGGCTGGTATTTTAGTGACGATATAGTTAACAGTATTTGCAATAAGATTGCCTCAGAATTTACATTTACGTTTCCTGACTTCAGAGGCGAAGTACATCCCGCTCCTTACACTCTGTCTTACCAATCAATTGTGGACTCGGGCAGGCTGAAAAATTTAACAAGCTTGTTTAATGGGAATTCTATGAATATTCGTACCAAATCTACATTTCGCGAGATTGCTAGAATCGAAGTTAAAGATCATACGCCTAAATCTATGTCTGATCTATTGAAATTATCTAATTCTTCAATGTATAATGTCACATTGTATGACGTGCCTGGATACTTTGAAATATCTGTATGCAATAATACTGACATAGAATTCACCCAAAAAAAGGTCGATAAATTGTGTCATGACTGTTCGATTTACAATGATTTCATCCAGCTGGTGGTTAGTAGGAGGGGCGAAGAATAATATGAATGTGAATAATGAATCGGCGGGGTCAGATGCGGTGTTTCGATCAAGCGTTTTTTTGAGTTTTTTCGAGGTAATGGGGATCGAAGGGTTTTTGAGTTTTGAGGACTCCATAGACTTGGTGGAGCAGCTTGTGCATGATGGCTCCGATGATCTCCATTTTCTCTTTGCCCTTGGTGGTATGAACCGAGGGCATAGGTTACAAATAAACCGGGAACATAGGTTACAGTTT
>ERZ1066127.274-NODE-274-length-31037-cov-13.690401_pt1 | contig 31037 bp, 24 predicted proteins | sample MGYA00382774_ERZ1066127 | MGnify/ENA primary metagenome ERZ1066127 (study PRJEB33369, sample SAMEA5778357) | biofilm metagenome | biome: Industrial cooling water; feature: Water cooling tower basin; material: Biofilm | place: United Arab Emirates | collected...
CAATGCAGCGCCCCACCCTCTTTGATGATTTCGGGCATGTGGATGCCCCGCATACGGCCAATGTAATTGGGGAAATGCTGCTCAAACTGCTCTTTTGCCTCCTGGTCATAATGCTCATCTATGGCGGTATACAACATCAGCTTATCGGTTTGCACAAAGTTGAGGTAGGGCCAGAGGTGGTCTTGTTTGTAGTTGATGTTGGAAAATTGCAAGCATTTGACTTGTAATCCAGCTTTTTCGAGCGGAGCAATCAACTTCTTGTAGCCTTCGTAGTAATAATTCACCAGCACCGTATTTTCATCTACAAAACGGAGCATGCTGTCGGCATGGCCATAGATGTCTTTTTTATCTGTAGGGATAAGTACCAGTTTTTCGACCCCAAACTGCTCCCTGAGGGTGGCTATGAGCTGGGTTTTATTGTAATGATGACGGTTTTCGCGCACTACCTTATCGGCCATAATGAGTGTATTGCCTCGCATAATCACATTACCGCCGTCAATCACCAAGTCAGATTTCACAGTGGGCAATTTCATGGCATCGCAAATGATATCAGGATAACTTTTCCTGCCCCGTCTTCCCAACGTATCACCTTGCAAATAATCAGGATCATAGCGGTACTCCAGTAGCTTGCCATTGGGCAGCACCACCGGCATAAAATCGCGCACCCATATGTCGCGGGTGTGGGGGATAGGCTTTATTTCTTGCTTATATTCGGCACAGGCAAGGGCGATTTGGCCATACACGGCGGGGTAATCCTTTTCGAGGATATCGGCGAGGTAGAGGGTTTTGGGCATAACAAAATGCTAGTTTATGTCTCACTAATTTTGAGGAATTGGAAAAGAAATTATTGAATGCAAATCAAAACATTTCTTAACAATCTACTTTGCTCAATACTGAATTCTGCATCAACGAAGCCAGTTGTAGTCCAAACCCTTACAGTTCTGATTTCTTTAAGTGAAAGCAATTCAAGCTCTTCTTCTTTGTTGAATGGGCCTCTGAAGAGCTGATAGTGATTACCTTTACAATTAGGCTGACCGTTATTTTTGAGTTCAATTCTTGTTCCATCTCTGAAAAGTACATTCAACTTTCCACTAGACTCAATGCAAGGGTTTTGATGTGTGATGGAAAAGGTGATGACAATTGCATTATCAGGTAGTGTCGTAACTAAAATCCCCATGCTTGTGCCATTTTCTTTCCCTAGAAGAATAATATTCTGTTTGGAAGACTTACCAAGGTCCCAACCTGTTACTTCGTCAACCTGATGTTCGATATATTCTTCACAGATTTTTTTAATAAAAATAGAATCCTTTGAAGCAGGGGATGACTGCTTTCGGATTGGTGAGTATTCTTGTGCATTCGCGTTCTGGTAAAGTGCAGCAACCAAGAAGAAAATTATTGTAAGTACATTAACTCGCATATTGGAATAGTTAGAGGCTTGATAAGGCTAAGTTTAATCATTGAACCGATTTTGTGGTACGCTAGAAAATAAAGCTTTCACCACCCGCTCCAACAAACAATACGCCGCCGCTGGCGCATTTCTGGATGATGGATGGTAAAAATCAATGACCTTGGCGTTATTAAATTGGGCGATTTCGATACCATACCCAGAAGCTTTCCAGTCAAGTTTACCAAATAGCTCCTCCCTCAATGGCTTGCCTGAAATGCCGGTGATGATGATGTCGGGTTGAATGATGTCGATTTCTTGAAGCAGGTAATGGTGGTAATTACGCACATGTTCTATGATACTTGAGCCCACTGCCGTACCTCCGCCACCAACCTTTTTGAGGTTCATGAAGGCAATGCTGCGAATGGCTTCGTGGTGTTGTTCTTGACTGATTCTGTCAAATACCGGAAAATCGTGGAGCAAACCGTGCGCCCACTCTGCTATACGCAGCGAAAAACCACCTTCCAACCTTTGTTGCCACCACTCCCTGAAATCACCAGCTACTTGCTTGGGATTGTTGGGCTCTTTGGTGATGAAAAGGATTTTTTTGCTTGCCTGATTAAACAGCTGCTCATCGATGATGCCATCGGCCACAAAACCGCCTTCATTGGGCGGCATGGCCTGCTTCCATTGCTCAAAAAGGGCGTTGAGTTGGGCTGTTTTATTCATGATTGTTATGCTGTTAGCTGGCCCAGATACTCCAAAATAGGCTTTTCATATTTTTCGTGAAGCTCTGCTATTTTATCCTGAAGCTGTTGCTTGTATTTGCGGTACTTTTCTTCGCTAAAGTCGGAGGTAAGTTCTTCGAGTTTGATGTCTTTGGAGCCCACTACGGCACTTTTGTTGGTGTTGCCAGTATAACCGCAAACTTGGCGCAATGCATTTTGTAAATCGGGCGAACCAGGTAACTCGGGCAAGATAAAATAGGCCTGCACCATTTCCTGATTAACATAGAAGTACAACTCTATTTTGTACAACTCACCATTTTGTTGGCGTGCGGCTACGTTTTGGGGCAAAGTGGCAGCGGCTTTTTTTGAAACTACTCGGATGTGTGTTTTGGTCACCTGATCTACCGATAACCAAACATCTTCTGGCAACTCATTGAGCAATTCTTTGCGCAAATCGAGCAGCAGGTTAGACCGCGATTTGTAAATAAAATCGATGAGCTCTTTGTGCTCACGGTAAATTTCCATGGCTTCCTGGGTTTCTGGCGAAACACCTAATATATTTCTGTTCATAGATTCAATGTAATCGTTGATGATCATGCGGACTTTGGGGCTCAGTGACTGGTCGATGGCCAAAATGGATGACAAATACTGCACGATGCTGTCGTAACCGTAGCTGATGTAACGGTCGGGCAAACTGGCTGCAGTGGCCGAAGGGGTGAGGAATACAAATATGGGATCTTTACCTACGAAGCGCTCTTCAATCACTTTGATGTATTTCTCTAGCTGGTTGCTGTGTTCTTTCGATTTGATTTTGTTTTCGATGGCTATCACCAAATCATCAAATGCTATCACCAAATCGATGTTTTCCAACTCGCGGTAAACCTTGCATTTTTGGTTTTTGAGCTTGTTGATGTCGCTCACCTTTTTGTTCACACTCCGTTCGTCTTTCAAAACGTCTAACAGAAAATGCTTCAAAAAGGCATCCCCCAAACCGTGGTTGCCATTGGGGTCGAGTAACCAAGCCAAGAAGTTTGAATGCCTGATTTCGTAGTGCTGCAGTTGCAGGATTTCGAAGATGTTAGGATTGTGCAGCGCAATTTCGAGCCGCTTTACCTTTTCATCTTTCAAAAAGTGGTAGTAATGCTGTTGAATGTCTTCCATCTGCTTAGGCGTGTTCGTAATACAAACAATCTAACAAGGCGGCGCGATTGGCAAATAACTCCGCATGTGCCGTGCTTAGCTTTTTGGGTGGGTGGTTAAAGGGGGCGGATTGAATGATGGAAACTATTTGGTCCCAATAGGTATCGTAATCCATTTGTTTCGACACTGGCAGGTTGAGGTCGATTAATATTTTCTTTTTGTTTTTGCCATTGTACGGAATGAAAAAATCAGGTCGATATAGTGACAAAAGTCGACTGACCGCTGCTACTTCATTTTGGGTGAATAGAGGCAGCAAAACCTTCAAGAATTGTTCGTATTGACTTTTTTGGATAGTCCCATTTTTGGGGATTTGCGAGAGTGCTTTTTCAACTGCTTTTGCCTCGTTGTGAATTACTCCGATGAATGTCCATCGCGAGTCTGTTGTTCCGAAACACCGATGATTAACACCAACCGTGTGTTCATTAAAGCCAGCAATTATTTCCCTCGTTGACTTGTCAAGTTGACTAAACGGCTGCTGCCCCCAATGTTGCTTTACCCAGCGCAAGAATTGAAGTTGTTCGTAATGCTGCACTGCCTCAATGCGCTGCACAAAGCTGTCCCAACTGAGCTCTAAATGGGTTTGAATGATGCCTTTTTTTGGCAATGGCCTTGTTTTGGGTCGCTTGGCATAACCTATTTCATAGTCTTTGATGTACACAAGACCGATGCGCTGGCTTTCATCCCAGTATTGGTTGAGCGTTTGTTCAAGGGCTGTTAAGGTTTTGGCCGCGTCTTTGTCGTTGCTGCCAATGAGTACGCAGAGTTCGTGGTTTTTTTCAAAGGCACCTACCGTAAAGTTAGCGCTGCCAATAATGGCCTTCCAGCTGCCATCGGTAAAATGAAAAAGGTACAATTTGGGATGAAAAGTGCCCTTTTCGCTCAGGTGGAAACGAAAATTGCGCTTGCGGTAGGTAGCCCGCAAAAACTCAGGTGAAGTGCCATAAAATTTTACGCCTACCACCATGCGCTTTACCTTGTAACTTTGAGCCAAGAGGTTTTGCACGGCAGCTAAGTCTGCATTAACCCAAGCCACGGCAATTTTAACCTCTTCAGCTTTGGCAAACAGCTCGTTAAAAGTATTGGTGATTTCAGTAGGGCTTGCGAGTAATTTCATGATGGGGTGAATTGATTTTGTATTGTTGAGCGATTTCTACGCGTAAATCGGCTAAATATTGAGTTGCAAAGCCATAGGACCGACCACTCCTTTCAAAGCCCTTTTCTTCTTTGTAAAAGGTTTTGAAAATGTTCGTTGAAGGGCTTCTTTGAAAGGCAAAATAAAATTGAATGACTGCTGTATAAAGTGAATTGAGTGTTGGCATTTCAATTTTATCAGAAAGCGATAAGTTACCATAAACGCATGCTTCGAGCCGTACGGCACAATCGGCCAGCCGCCAATCGAGTACCTCGGTGCCTGACTTGTGCTTTGCTTTCATGAGGTAAAGTGGCTCAAGTAAATGTACTTTGAACACGTATTTGTTTTCGTATTTGTTGGCCAAATTCTTCACCAAAGCAACCTCAAAATAAAGTTCCTGAAAGGGTTGGAGCAGGGGGTGAAAATCTAAGTTGGGGTATTTCTCTCGCAGGCTGGGCAGCTTTTCTTTGGCATCAAGGGTTCTGAAAAGCGATAAACGCGGGTCTTCGGTGGCAAAAGCATCGTCATCTCCGGCAAGCACATAGGTTTTGCCCTGTTGGGGTATGATGCGTTTGCCGGTGCCCGTTTCTAGGAAACTGCCGTTTTGAAAGGTGACGTTATAGCTTTTCATTGAAAATTGGTTTGATTCCCTATGCGTTGTTGGTCAATGGCTGATTTTAAAGCAATTTCCTGTTCGGCTGTTAGCTTATATAATTAAACCTTTATTTTGAATTTTACAATGGCATCCTTAATCCAAGATTGCCTATTTGTATCATCTAACAGGGTTTTTTGAGCATGCTCATTTGTGACCAGTATTTTCAGAACTGCGTCTTTGCATTTATCGTTGTCAAATGAATAAGTTAGAAGCTTTAGAATGTCCGACACTACCTTTTGCCGCCTGCTTCCATCCAAAGGGTTCAGAGAAGTGTTAATCTCTGCTAATTCAATTATTTTACTTTTTGATTCGTCGAAATATTTGACCCCATCAATTTGAAAACCATCTTCCAGAAGTGGTTCATAGTGTAAATCTTTAAGGATTTCCTCTTCTATCTGTTTTTGGGTTGATGAAGAGGAGGGATGGTTTTGATTTATTGGACTTTTGGCCATTTGATTCAGTTTTAATCCTCGGATGTAAAAGACAGAAATTACTTTTATGGTTTTGAAAAGCCCGATACTCCGCCAAAACCTGAGCTACCTGATGTGCCAGAAGGATTTGACGTTCCTGATATACCTAGAGAATGAATAGTGCCAGATGCAACAGAATTATGAACATCATTATTAGAAACAACGGAAATGGTTTTTGACTGATACAAATCTTCAAATACTTCGATGAGCTTGCAAAATACTTCATTGATTTTAGCCACAACTAAGTAAATGGTTTGATTTGCCCAGAGTGCAAAGGGCTCGCCAATAATGGCTTCGTCCCATTTTTTTTCATTATTCCAACCGCTTTCCCTATTAAAAAAAGGCAAATAGACTTGTTCATTTTCAATAAAATAAGGCAATTCTTTACCGTGGATTCCGATATGCCTAATAGAATGGAGTTCTTGGAGATCCTTATAAATTTTATCAATCGAATTTGATTTGTTTGCTTCTTTGAGTGAATTATAAATTGATTCCAGATGATCTCTTACTTTTCCGCATTCAACCGTGATGCTATTGAATATATCTCTCCTTTCAAAGTAAGCCTGGGCACTTGTGTCTTGATTTAAGGTGTATTCTGCACTTCTTATTCGATTTGCGATTCTTAATAGTGCTAATGCATTATGCATTAGAGAATAACTGAGTTGAGAAATTTGCAATCTAACATCATGCTGTTTTGGTGATTCTCCAGTTATATCAATCATCTGATTGTTACCATTATTGCCAATGAAATTCCCCCAAAACCTTTCATAGCAATTTAAATGTGTTCTGATTTCGCTGGCGAAGGTTCTCTCAATTAAGTCACCTGTTTCTAATGTTTGCATATTTACAAATGTTAAATTAGCTGGCGTCATCTTCCATTTCAAACAACCCCCCATACCCCTCATCTTCCTTCTTCTCTTTCTGCTTTCCTTTAGCCAGTGCCTTCTTCTTCTCCCACAACCCCTGGGCTACCTCCTCCGCATGGATTTGGTGGTTGAGGGCCAGCAGGCGTTTGAGTATTTCTTTGCGGGCATCGGGGTGGATGGTGAAGCGGATGCGGTCGTTTTCGGGCAGGTAATCTACTTCGTAAAAATCGTGGCGGAGGGCTATGTCACTCCAACCATAAGCTTCTAATACGGCTTGGTCCATTTCAACATGCAGGGCGCGGAGCTTTAAAATGCCGGCTATGGCCTCTTCAAATGAAATGGTGCCTTCGGTTTTTTCCAAGTGCTTGTGAAGGGCTATGACTTGTTTGTCTTTTTCATTTACGGCTGCTGAAGTAATGGCGTCAGAATGAAATAGGTTGTAGGTTTTGGTTAAGCCTAATTGGATTTCTACCATAAAAGCACTCCTGGTTTTATGATGGTTTAGGCCTAATGCATTTACTTGTTCAGTGGTAAACTCGGTGACATTTTTAGGAAATGGAAATGTTTCAAATGCATCTCTAACGCTGTAATTGATAGTAGCTGCACCTAGGGTGGAACTAAACTGTGATACCCATTCATTATGAATTGCTGAATTCAAAAAAACTGACAAATAAAAACTATCAGTTGGAATAATGATTAATTTATGGGAAAAGACAAAACTTGTTTCTACTGTTGAGAACTGCACGTATTTGGTTACAGCTGCACAAACCAGCGCATATCTTGAATTCCTGATTTTTTCATATAACTCTGGTCTTTTGTCCCAGAATTTCCAAAAAGCAGGCTCATGAATCTGCTTGCCTTTTTTATAAACTTCATCTCTTTGAGGCTTAACTCGTTCAATCAGAATGTCAAGACATTCTTTAAATTCTTCACACTCTTCGAAATTTCGGTTTTGAAAATCTATCACATACCTTGCGGTTTCTTGTTTTGGTGATGAGTTAACATCATCACCGCCAAGATATTTTTTTATCACATGAAGGTTTTTGTCGTTTTTCTCTAGAAGAAGATTTGCCTCCTTTAGAGTTAATATGAAGCCTTTTCCGTGCACTAGAGTCCCAATGAATGCCATCATGAGGTTGTGATGTAGCGTGTCTGGACTTCCACCAACTAATTCTCCACTATCGAGGTAGCTGGAAATGTACGATACTTCGGTTTGACCTAAGTAGAACTTGATATTATCCGATTTAGTTATTGAAACCAAACTAACATCTACTGCGGCTACGCCAGGCCAGGGCGTTGACTTAATTGCGAAATTTATTCTGCCGCCGTTATTGATGATTTTTTCTAATCCAACTTCTCTAGTATCTCCTTGGGAAATGGTATTGGTGGAGATAAAGGTGACGAAGCCTCGTGAATATGCAATATCAAATGCCCTCCTAAAAAAGTATGCCACTAAATCAGCACTTCCGGTGGCTGGAAAATTCCATTTGAGCCAGTTAGAAAACTCAAGTCCGTAAAAAGTGCTTATTTTCTTTCCGCCCAAAAACGGCGGATTTCCTAACACACAATCAAACCCACCCTCACCAAACACCTCCGGAAATTCAATGAACCAATGGAAAAATCGTTTTTCCTGCGCTACCACGCTTGCTTTGGCAGTGCGCCTATCTTGCCAGCCTTTATAACCGGCCAATATTTGGCGGAAGTCGGCATCGGTAATGATGTAGTCTTTATTGGCTTCGGTTTTGGGTATAAAAAACTGGGCTACTTGGGTATCGGCCATGGTTTTGAGGAAGCCGAAGCCTTTGCCTTTGATAAATTGCTGATACGCCTTGGCTTTTTGTTCAATTTGTTCGGGTGTGCCTTCGGGCAATTGGGTAAAGGCTTTGTAGTCGTTGATGGCTTCTTTGAGCGAATCGTCGGCACTGCGGTCGTAATCGTATTGCAGTTGCAGACCTTTGGGTTCGCGGCTTTTTCGTTCGCGGCTGTTGCGGTCGCGCCAGTTTTTCGCAATGTCTTTGTCGTCGCCCGGCAGGGTTTTGAAGGCCTCGTCGGCTATGCCTTTTTGCAATTCGCTGCGGTGGGCCAGGCCCACAATGGCATCGCCACATTTGATGTGGTGGTCGAGGAAGTTGAGGGGTTCACCGGGGTTGTAGGCTTCTAACCAGAGGGCAATTTTGCAAAGCTCAACGGCCAGCGGGTTTTTGTCAACCCCGTAAATGCAGTGGCGTACAACTTCTTTCATGGCCTTGCGAATGGCCACGGGGTTGGGTTGTTCTTCTTCGGTTTGCACCCGGGCAATTTCGAGTGATAATCGGCGTGCGGCGCTTAGCAAAATGTGTCCGCTGCCACAGGCAACATCTGCTATCTTCAGGTTGAGTAGGTGGTGGGTGGCAAATAGCGAGTGGCGAATGGCGAGTGGTAGCTGGTTCCAAACTTGGGCTAATTGCCTTGGGCTGAGATGGAACGCTGCAACGAAAGCAGCTGCTTGCTCAGCGCTGCCGAAAGCTGCAGCAGGGGTTGAATTTGTTCCTCTTGGCAGAGTTTCACTCTTACTGCCAGCAGCAGGTGTGTTTCGGTTTCCGAAAGACTGCCCTTGGCGATGTTCAGAAAGCGGATGAACTCCTTGTTGCTGTTGCGTCCCCATCCCTCCGCTATGTTGGCTGGAATAGAACTTGACGAGCGGCGGAGCTGCGAAGTCATCCCAAACAATTCGTCTTTGGGAAAGGAGCTGGTTAATTGGTAAATCATTTGGGCTAAATCCATGCCCTTGCGCCACACTTCCAAGTCCTGATAACTTTTCATACTCGAGCGATAAATTGAGAATCAAATTTTTGAGCTGTTCTTGAATAGCGGGGTATTTGCTGCTCACCCTTTGCCAGGCCTCGGCCTCTTTACCATCGGCCACTCGCCACTCGCCACTGGCCACTCGTTCTTGAATGAGGTACTCGAGCGAATGTTTGATGAGTGGCTGTACCAACTCCTCTGGGGTATAGTGGCTACCGCTTTTGCTCCGCTCATTGCTGCTATTGAAACTGCAGCTGTACCGATCGCTGCCCGGTACGGCTTGTATATCGAGCTTCAATTCAAGTAAACCTTCGTACACCGAACCAAATTCTTCCACATCCAAGCCGCCATAATTCACGGCGATGAGTACGCCTTGCTCGTTTTCGAAATAACTCAACGATTTGAGGATGTTCAGCAGCTCGGCATTGCTCAACTGGCAATGGTGCAGGTCGTAGCCTTGGCCTTGTATGGCGTGGTAACCAAACAAATCGCCTTGCAGGGCCATGATGCCTAATTTTTCGCCAATTTCTTTTTTCTCAAAAAGTGAGAAGGTGGTGATGAGGCCTTGCCACAAATCGTGGTGGCGGGTAGCTTCGGGGGGCAACAGTTGTTTGGCCTTTTTGCGCAAGCGCATCAGGCTAAAATGCTGGGTGTATATCTGGTTGAAGCGTTTGGTTTCGGGGCTTTTGCTGGCGCCGTACACCAGGTTGCGTTCTTCAATCACAAATAAAAACAGCAAGCGGTAAATGATGCGCAATTGGTGGCGGTAGTATTCCTCGGTGCTAAAATGGGGTGAGGCCACCGCTTCACGCAAGGCCACATTGTTGGGGTGGTTGATAAAGCCATTGGCCAGGCTTTGGATGGCCATTTTTACCGCATCGCCCAATTTGCTGCGGATGGTGCTGCCGGCCTCCAAGCTTTCGAGGTGGTATTTGTCGATGATGCTTTCGGCACCTCCGTCCATGCGTTTGGGCATGCGGCTGGCGTGAAGCAGGCGGTAGAGGATAACGAAGTCGGCATACAAATCCTCCTCCATCATTTTTTCGAGGTTAAACTCTACATAACTCAGGCGGGTAATGCGGCTGGCATCGCGCAGCAAACGCAATTGGTGGCCATTGGTTACCAGGCCATACAGGTGCTCGCTGTGGTTGAGGTACTCTTGCACCATGGCATGGGGCGAAACACGCAGGAGTTTGCTTTCGGGGCGGCGGTCGAGCGATTCTTTGAAACTGCCCACATATACCGGAAAACCCTCGAGTTTGGTATCTCTAAAGCCAATGGGAAAAACCTTGCCGTTTATTTCTTCGGCACTTTTGCTAAAGCTGAGGTTGTAGCCCAAATTGGTAAGCAGGGGTACAATCCAAAAGTTGCGGGTTTCGGTGGTGCCGTTGTCGTCGTCTTTGAGGCGGGCTTTTTTGCTTTTAAAGATGTTCCATTGGTCACGCACTTCGCGCCACACCAAGCTGATTTCGTCTTTGAGCTTGGCGTTGCTCAGTTCAGGGTCAAAATCTTTGCCTTGTTGATACGAAGCTTGTTCGCTTCTGATTTTCGAAAGCAAATCGGCCGAAAGTATGGCGCCTTGTATATCTATAGAAGGAAAATGCATGGTCAATGTTGCTTTGTGGGGTTGTTGTTGGCAGGATGCTCGGGTGTTACTATCACCCAATGTCCACCATGAGTGGGTCCTTCTCTTCGGAGGAGGCCTTCTTCTTTGAGCAAGGCAATTTGCTTTTCAATGGCCTTTAAGGTCAGTTTGGTTTTAGCGGCCATTTCGGGCATGGTAATGTTTGGTTGTGAGGCAATGAGCTCCATTATTTTTACCCTACTTTTTACCCTACTTTTTACCCTACTTTTTACCCTACTTTCGGGTTTAGAGGTAGGGTAATTTTTGGGGGCTTTATCGGTTTCACTTACACGTGGCAGTACCACGGTAAACATGCCCGACGTTTGAAATTGGGGTTCTGGCAAGCCGGCCTCGGCCATGAGTTGTTTGATGCGCCCAATGCCCGAACCTACCTGCTCAACCAAGTGCATGCGGGCGAATAGGCCAAAAATCAAAGGGTTGCGCGAATGGCTGCGTTTGCCGAACTCTTTGTCGGGGATGGCGCTTACCAGTCCGCCCGGATTGCTGATTTCTACGCGGTCGCTGAATAATTCAATGTGGATGAGTGCCCCGCGGTCGTAATAATCGCGGTGTGCCAAGGCATTTACCAAGGCTTCTTTCAAGGCGGTTTCGGGAATTTCCCAAACTTCTTTGCGCGGACCGCTGCCTTGTCCTTCAATATCGTAAGCGATGTTTATCCGCTCGCGCAGCCAAGCCATGCTTTTTTGATACTGCAAGTGCAGGTTACCGCCAAAACTTTTGTCGTCTTTGATAAAGCGCTTGTCGGCACCGTCAAAAGCAATGCAGCGCACCATGGCTTTGTCGATGATTTGTTCGGGTTCGCGACCAAAGAATAAGACCGCGCCGTTTTTGAATTGCCCATTGGCAGCGTACAGCCTTAAATTTTCAAAAATTTGTTCGTTTGGTACGCCCGAGCTGATGTTGGCTTCGGCTTTAAAAATGGGCAAGAAGCTTTCGTCAATCTGGCCGGCGTTAAAATCGGGACAAGGGGCTTCGTCGAAATAAATGCGGTTGGCTTGTTGAAAAAAGTCGCGCATTTCTTCGGTAGTGGTGAGTTTTTGGCTATTGGGGCCAATGCGCACATAAATGGCACCCGAAAGCACATACGGCTTGTTGGGCCCCGAGGGTACTTCAATTACCCCCACGGTTTTGCCGGCCACTTCTACCAACTGCAGCTGGCAATTTAAAGCGGGCGTTATTTCACCCATGCTGTTCTGAATGGCCGAACGTTTGGCATTGTCGATGTTGACACCCTTGATTTCGTTCTGGTCGTTTACCCCAATGAGCACTACGCCGCCGGCGGCATTGGCAAAGGCACAAACCTCTTCGCTCAAATCTTTCACGCGCGCAGGCACTGCCACCTTAAATTCGGCATTGTAACCCTCGCCCGAAGCGACCAAAAGGCTGATGTCAGCAGCGGTAATCATCTCACAATTTGGGATTGGGAACCATTACATAAACACCTAGAATATCGGGAGGAAGCACGGGAGTTACGGCCTCAAAGCGTTTGGCACCGATGTATTTGGCAAAACGGGTGTGCGCATGCACCAATTCGTTTGAACGGCTTTCTACCACGGCAATAAAGGCGGGGTGAAGTTCTTTGAAATGGGCAATTTCGTCGTCAAACAGGATGCTTTGCCTTTCGCGTGAGAGGTCATAGGCGGCAGATTGCAGCAACAATTCCTTACAGCGTACAATGTCGAGCGACTGTATGCCATCAACGCCATGTTCATATCCCCACAAAAACATCTCTTCCGACACAATGTCGTGCGACTTGCTTACCTCACGTATTACATTTCGAACCCTGAATTGCAGCAGGGTGGTTTGGGTTTGTACGGCATCGGTTTTGAATACGGCCGCACGGGCAGCTTTTGCGCCAGCAAATTCTTTATCGAGTGAGTTGGCAATGATGCGGTGGCACAGCAGCTCCACAAAGCGGTGGTTGCGGCCAATGTAGCGAAAGCCTTGCGGGGTGGGTGATTGAAAGGAAATATGGATTTTGTCGCCATAGCCCAACTGAGCAGCAAGCCAATCGTCCATGTTTACCTTCCTGAAAACATAGCCACCATGTACAGGTTCTACACTGGCTCCAAGCAGTTTGCAGGCATCTACCACAAAAGCCTCCAAGGTGGCCACATCACCAATGGCTTCATCTACTTCGTTGAGGTCTTTTTTTACCTCTTCTGGCATGATGCTCTCGTGGGCGAAAATGGAACGTATTCTTTCGGCTTTTTCGCGCGCAGCCTCAATTTCTTTGGTGATTTCGGCATCGAGGGCATCCATTTCGGCGCTTGAGCCAAAATCGAGACGCATTTGTTTGGCAAATTTGTTCTGCGCCTTTTCGGGGTCGAGCAGTACTTCTTTGAGTACTTTGTCCATTACCGAGCGGTTGTCGTCGGCCAGGGCAATGCTCACGCCCGAGGTGTTTTGAATGCGTTGTATTTTTTCGATGATGATTTTGAGCACTACCACGTCCATGGGGTTATCTTCACCAAAAAGCACTTTTACATCAATGTTATTGTGGTATTGGCCTTTGTGGTCGGTCCAGCCTGGCTGTCCATAACGGTCTACACGGCCTTCGCGTTGCTCGAGTCGGTTGGGGTTCCAGGGCAAATCGTAATGTAAAATGGCGTTGAACTTGTCTTGCAAATTGATGCCTTCGCTCAGGCAGTCGGTGGCCACCAGTACGCGTTTAACGCTTTTGGCCATCTCATCAATTTTCTCTTTGCGCTCTTCGTCGCTCAATTCGCTGGTAATGGCGCGCACATCAACCTCTTTGGGCAGTTGTGCTTTCAGAATTTTGGCTACATAATGCGCCGTGGCAATGAAGCGGCAAAAAATAATGGGACTTTGACCTCTGTTCACCCACAATTTCACCTGATCGGCGCAGCGTTTTACTTTTTGGTCTTTATCAGTGCCGTATAAATCGGCTGCTTTTTGTGCCAAACGGTGCAAAACGGCCCATTCGCTTTCACTGAGGCCGGCCTTGTCTATGATTTCGGTTTGTTCAAAATCGTTTTGGTCGTCCCAGCGCTCAATGGTCGGATTGTCTCTTACTTCTTCTTCGGCCCAATCTTCGTCTTCGTTGAGTTTCGATTTGCGTTTTTGCAGCATTTCGTAACCGGCAGCGGGACTGCTCATGACGCCCCGGAGTAACGACAAGGCCGCAAAATATTTGATGCGTGCCTTGTTTTCGGTTACACCTTCGGTGCTGATGCCGCGGGCAAATTTGAGCACTTCTTGGTAAAGCCTGAAATATTCGGAAGATGCCGACAGCAAGTAGGGCAGTTCTTCGGTAGTGCGCTTGGGGAAGGGCGTTTCTTCGTCGAGCCACTTTTCAATGTTCTTCCTTTTGCGCTGGATGAAGTGCGCAGCCACTTTGCGTTTTTCACTAACGGTCAAATTAGAGAAATCGTAGCCTTCAAATTCGGCATTCACCAAACCGAGCAACGATTTGAATTCGCCGTCTTTGCCACTGTGTGGGGTGGCGGTAAGCAAGATGAGGTGTTGGTTTGGGTTGGCGGCAATATTTTCGAGCAGTTCGTACCGCTGTTGACTCTGGCTTTTTTTATTGGTGTCAACGTTTTTGGTGCAGGTGTGGGCTTCGTCTACAATTACCAGATCGGCCACATCTTTTAAAAAGCTGGAGTTTTTGAGTGCCCCATTTTTTACAAAATCAATAGAAATAACCTGGTAGGGATAGTAGTTGAATACGTTTAGCGTATCGTCGCCCACAATTTTGCGCTCTAAAGCGGCGGCTGTGCTCGACCGGATGATTACGGCATCGATGTCGAGTTTGTCGGCCAGTTCCTTTTGCCATTGTTCGCATAAATGGGGTGGACAAAGCACCGCAAACGATTTGATGGTGCCGCGCTCGAGCAATTCGCGTAAAATGAGCAACGCCTCAATGGTTTTGCCTATGCCCACATCGTCGGCGATGAGCAAGCGGGTAACTTCTTGTTTGAGTGCCATGATGAGGGGCACCAATTGGTAGGAGCGCGGCCTGAACGAGAGCTTGCCCATGCAACGAAACGGGCCGCTTACTTGTCGGAACGAGAGTCTTGCAGCATCGTAGAGCAGTTTGGCTGTTAAAAAGCTGCCCAAATCGCCTTTATCGGGCAACTCAAAATGGTCCTCTTCTATTTCGTTGCGTGTTTGCAAGATGGGTTCGAATACCGGTATGATTTCGTCTTCGCTGCCTCCCAATGGCTTGAGCAGTATCACTTCCGGATCGTCGGACGGTTGCACCACACAGCGACGACCTCTGAACTTTACCAGCTTGCCAGCTTGTTTCAATTTGCTCTCTATCCTTATCATCAGCGTACTTTTCTAAAAATGTCTTGTCTGCGGCTCACAAAGGCCGATACTGCTTCGCTGGTTTCGTCCCACACCAGCACATCAAAGCCATGCATGCTCAGCATTTTCCGTTTTTTGGCATCATCGGCTTTGATGATGTTGTTTTTGTGAATGCCGCCATCAACAAATACCAAGGCATTGTCTTTTTGATACACAAAATCGGGTTGAATGTAAAATTGCTCGAGGTTGTAGTTGGTGAAATCGGGCAAGCGGTAGCCGTTTTCGTATAAATAATCGAGCAGTATTTTTTCACCCGGACTGCGGTGATGTAAGCCTTTCAACAAGCTGTTGTATTTATCTTCGTAGGTGCCTCCGATGGTATCGTCGGGGTCGGCCGCCATCAAAATTTCCAGCGCTTTTACAATGGAATGGCGGTCGATTTTGCCGTGGTCCATTTGGTTGAAGTACGACAACAAATCGTCGTAACTCGCTCGTGGTCTGTTCGGATATTTATCGGTTTTGGTTTCTAAATCGTAACCGCAAACCCGATAAGCTTCTATGAATATTTGGCGCAATTGCGCAGGGTTGCGCGCGATGTCTTTCAAAACGCCTATGCTGCCTTCGGCCGACTCGTAAAGCATGATGTTTTTGTTTTCACCACTGCCCATCAACCGTGCGTCAATTTCGTTCGATTCTATGTTGTAAATGTTCTCTATGGCCTTTTGAAGTGCGTATTGCATGGTAATGGTGCCTTCTTCGGTCAAACCCAGGGCTGCTATGGGTTGGATATAAAGCACATCGGAGGTGTCGTAAGTGTAAAGCATTACATTGGCAGTAGGATCATCTACGCTGCCTTTTTCTACCTGCTTTTTGGTTTTGAAGAATCCGCTTTTCGAGCCAATATCGAAACCAGGGTCTTGGCTGCGTTTCCATTTTTTGTTCAGGAGAATGAGTTTGGCCGCCGGCGAATAAAACAGCTTCATTAATTCATCGCCATCAACTGTCAGTTTGATTTTAGTTGCATCAGTCAAGCCATCAGAGGCATTTAGATACATTTCTGTAACATATCCTTCAGAGGTTCTGATTTCTTCCATGCACGAAATGCGTTCCGAATTTTCCGATTGCGCTTCAGTCAACTCTAGTAAGCTCTGATACTTTTCAATGTTGCTGCTGGTAAAGTGTGCACCGGTAATCGGGTCCTGATTTTTGTCTTTGGCTTCCTCTTCTCCCAGATAGGCATAATGCGTGTCTTTTGAAATGACGATTGTGGCCAAATCCAAGGAAACGTCGTTGGGGGTAACTCTGTTGACTTTGAATTTGCCTCCGTTGTGGTAAATGAGGTTGTTAGGTCCAAATTCTTTCAAGCCAATAAAACGTGGGCGCGATATGGCTTCGTTGCGGTCTTTTCCACCTAAAAACACGCGGATGGGTAAGCGGGTGAAGTTGTAACCTGGCAAAAAACCTTCTGAGGCCAAATAGCGGAAGGTGTAGAATTCTGAAAGGGTGGTATTGCGCTTATCGTTCGATTGGTTTTCGAGCAGGCTTTTGCGGTCTTTGGCACGGTTATATGACAGGCTGGCTGTTTTTTTCTGCTCAGCATCCTTGATCAACGGACTTATTTGCGTTTCATGTGCTTCGTTCATCTGGCGGAGGGCATCGAGGTACATCTTGCGCCATCTGTTGATGGAACCAGCCAGTTTATCGGGTACTGTTTTTATCTCCCGCTCAAGCCATTCGTTGTTGAACCATTTGATGTCGGTAAAATCGATGTTGCTTACGACATCAAAAACAGTCTGTTTGATGTCATTGAAGCGGGAGTCAATAACAAATTGGTATTTTTCTTTGATTTCCTCTTTTAGCCGATAAGTCCGATTGCTGGTATCAATCAGCTCGAGCATGGAGGGTTTGAATTCTTCGGCGTTCAGGAAAGTGAGTACCGTTGCATTGATGTGTGAGCGTATGAGTTCTTCGTTGGTAAGGTCGATGCGGGGCGTTTGAACGATGCCCGCCACCATTTTCACCGGATGATTGAAATAGTGTTTATCGTGCGGCGACACTTTGGAGGCATAAGTAAACACCAAGGCCGATTGTCCACTTCGTCCCGCTCGCCCACTGCGCTGGGCGTAATTCGCCGGCGTAGGTGGCACATTGCGCATGTGCACCATGTTGAGCGATGAAATATCGATGCCCAATTCCATGGTGGGCGAGCAATACAAGGCGCTCAATTCTTTTGCTTCGTTGAATTTTTCTTCGCGCTCTATCTTCTGCTCGTTTTTGATTTGTCCGGTATGCTCTGCCGCTATGTAGGTTTTGGGATGGGTTGAAAAATCCTCCTGATAAAGTCGTTGGAAGTATAAGTGCGGCTTGATGCCGATATCCTCGGCCAAGGTGATCTGAGAGGTTTTGTCGACAGCAACGGTCATTAAATCGCCTCTTTGCCAACGTACTTTGGTGAGCATGAGTTGGTAAATGACTTTTTCGCCCTTTTCGGCGCTTACTTGCGCTTTTTTGAGGTAGTGCGATTCCACCAAAGCATCCAAAACACTTGTCAGAAATTTACCATATTCCTCGGAAGTGGGTTGTGGCTGTCCTTCTTTACGAAAAACGTGTTTGATGTACCTCGATAGGCGACTTGCCGGACCAATACTTTGAATGAAGGTTTCGCGTGGAGCACGGTCGGCACCGTTGATGGACAAAAACACAGGCGCTTCTAGCTTCTCGCCCTTGTCGAGCGACCAGAGCTTATCGGGATTGAGCAGCTGATTCATTTCCAGCTGCGTTTGACTGCGTTTTTCGAAGCGTAGCATGTCGTAATCAACAGCATAGCTGTTTCGGAAGTAGTTCAACAGTTGCAAAAGAAATTCTTTGCGCTTGTCAACAGGCCAGGCCTGTAATAGGGGGATGCCATCCCAGAGCGTATCGTCAGCCGCATCTGCATCCAGACCGTCGAAGGTAATTTCGAGCAAGGCGGTTTGCTCTAAGTTTGGCAAAATGTAACGCCAACCCCGTTTCAAATCGAGGATGATGCGGTAGGCAATGTAATTCCTGAGTGCTTCGAGATTGTCGGGGTTGGGCCGTGCCGGATTGGGAGCTGGGTTCAGGGCATATTCCGATTCGGGCAGGTTCAATGCCTCCTGCACCATGAATAGTAAGTCGGATAATTTGGCAGGCTTTTCACTTTTCTTAAGTACTTTTTCAATGGCGGAGCGCAAATGCACCACTTGAATGAAGTCGTTGAAGTGACCGGCCTGAAGCGATGCGTCTTGTCGGTTGTCGGTAAAACTCATCAACTTCTGCTCCTTAATAGCTTTGCCTTGGCGGTACAGCGCGAGCAAAGTTTGCAAGGTGAGAATTGTGGTTGAAGTGGAGCGTCCTTCGTTGCCCAATGAAATCAACTTAGACTTTTCGCTGAGTTTGGGTTCTAAGTAAATGAGTCCACATGTAGGGTCGAAAATGAGTGGTGCTGGAATGAACCAAGCTTTTTCGCCGCCATTGGGGCTGTCGGAATACGATCCATCGCGCAGTACATAAATTTCTTTAGGCAACACAAAATCTTTTCCGGCAGCAATTTCGTCTCCCGCTTTGTTGGTCCAATTGGCAGGTAGCAGGTCGATGAATTCCTGGATGTTGAAATGGAAATTCTCGTTATAAAGGATGTAACCGTCTTTGTAGTCGTCTAATTGGCGGTCTTTTACCTTCCTCCTCTTTTCCCCGTCGTTTGCCTTGAGGTCTTCATCGTTTTTGGGGTTGAGGTTCTCATGAAAATCTCGGAATACGAGTTTTTGCTCAGTAACATCCTTTCTAACGCAGATAAAGTCGATGCCACTTACCCTGCTGAATACGGTTTGATAAACGGGAATGTCTTCCGCACTGCCGTGGAGTTTGATGTAGGGGTTGGGCTCAAGGGTGATGTGTCTTTTTGCCAGGCTTTCCAGAGTAACGTAAACATATCCTGTTTGTGAAATGAACTGGTGCAGCTTAAATGGCAGAATGGTGTCACGTTTTTTGTCTTTTGCACTTTGGATGTTGAGTGCTTCGGCGCTGATCAACACCTCGATGATTTTCCGTTCGCAAAATGTCACATCTTCATTTGTCAGTTCTGCGAGTTGGTTGGCGATGTTCTTGAGCGTTTGCGGGTCGTTTCTGCGTTTGTAATCGCCTTCGGTGCGAATGGCAATACTTCTTTCAAGCCAAATGGCTATGGGATGATTCACCAGAGCCGAGCGTTCTAGTTGTGAGCAATCGCTCTGCAGTGCTTTCTTGAGATCTGCAGGCTTTGGTTCCAAATCGGCTGTTGAATAAGTCAGCGATTCTACAATTACTTGTTCTGCTGTAAATGCATCAGGTTTTAGGTCGAAAAAGCTGCGAGCAACCTTTGCAACTGCTTCTTTTTGATTGTCTATGCTGCCCGTTGCCATGGTGGCCGATGTGCCGATGCATACCAAGTCTTTGTTGGTTGCTGCTGCTTTGATACGCCGGTTCAACAAAGATACATCGGCACCTTGCCGGCCTTTGTACACGTGTAGTTCATCGTAAACGAGGAATTTGATGTTGTTTAAGAAGGAATTCCTGAGTGCTTCATCTGCTTTACGCACCATGAGCAATTCGAGCATCATGTAGTTGGTGAGCAGTATATCAGGCGGGTTGGCAATCACTTGCTCTCTGATTTCTTGCTTCTCTTGTCCGGTGTATTTAGCAAAGGTAAAAGGCAATTCGCGGCCCGTTCTTTTGACGTAGTTTTCCTGAAATCCTTGCAAAGCTGCCTCTTGCGAGTTAATGAGCGCGTTTAACGGGTAAACAATGATGGCTTTGATGCCTAGTTTGCCCGGATTGCGGAACAAATAATTGAATATGGTAGAAATGTAGGTCAAGCTTTTGCCCGAACCAGTTCCAGAGGTTACTACGAACCCTTTGCCTTGGTTGCCCAAAGTGATGGCTTCTGTTTGGTGTTTATAGATTCCCCACGATTTGTTTTCACTGTCGTAGAAAATGTTGTTGAATTCCGAAAACAGAATGCCTTTGTTTACTAAATCGCTCACACTGCCGCCCGATTCAAAAGAAGGATTGAACTGCACCAAGGGTTCGGGGTACATGGCGTCGCTTTCAAATTCTTCTTCAACCTTCGCACTAATCCGCTCATCAGCAATGTTGATGAAGCTATCGATATAGGCCTTATAATCAGTGATTATCTCGCGGTGAAGGTCAAAAATATTGCTGCTCTGCATGGTTGCTTGGTTCGTTTTCAGGCGGTCTCACTATGGTAAATGGGGGTGTTTGGAAACCTCAGGCACTAAGATAAGCGGGAAAGGCGTAAATTACACAGGATAAATTCAAATCGATACTTTCTAGCGACTTTTACATGAACAAAGAAATTTTAATTGAACTCAACATCGACCAAACCTTTTTTCCTCGTGTATTAGAGGCCAAAAGACTACATAATGGCTTAAGCCACTCGGATTACGCCAAGCAATTGCATTGTACTGAAAGCCAACTCAGGGCAGCCGAAAGTGGAGAGGCATTTTTGCCAGAAGCAGTGGTGGAGCGCTTTCTGAACAGCCACAACTTTTACAATTTGACAAAACTTTGCTTGATGGCTTCAAGTCAAGGTATCGGTGTGAGGAAAGTGAAGTATACCATTGGGTCGAGGGTTTATAAACAGGTCAAGGAGCTGTTTGCTGAAACGGAGTACACGGTACTTGATTGATTAGGCGCAAAATGCTACTTTCAGGCCTAATAAAAGCGAAAAACCGCCAAACAGAGCATCGTAGAGAGGGTAGAAGATGTTTTGTTATTAAGAAGCAACTGGAACGATTGAACTCAACTCAGTTAGACTTTGCTCTACATTAAACTGTTTGAAGATGAACATCTTTGTTGAAAGGTCCCAGCAGGAAAAAATGGATATCGACTTCAAAGCCTTTGCTCAAATTTTTGAACTTATGATGAACTAAGGTGTTTTGGAATTCCTTGTCCAAAGAAGCAAGTTCGCTTTTTACGAAATTTATTTTTTCTGTTGCACTTGTTCTTGTTAGATTGATTATATTTTTACGATAGTTGACTACTAGATATGAGAAATCAGGGTCTATTTTTATTATGTCAGTAAGGATGCCCACACAGTATACTTCTTCTATGCTTTCTTCCACTATATATTTTCTAATATCTGATTTTACCTTATTTACCAGACCTGTTTTTGTTGTTTGTGTCTGCCAAGTTCCATTATGACCAAAATCTATGACGCTTTTTTTATCAGCTGTGAAAATGTCGGCAATTTTTTTTGTCCCTTCTATTTCGCCTTCCTTTTTAAATCCTGATTTATTGTTTCTATTTAAATAGTAGAGAATAGTATTTCGAGCCAAAAGCTCATCTCCACCACTCACGTATGGAAGTAAATAAAGTTCGGATTCAAAATCATGTTTTGAGGCATCTATAGCTCTGTTTAATTCATGTTTTAGTGAAGTCATAGTTGGCGATTTGAAATTGATTTTAACACCAAGTTATAAAGATTAAACACATTTCAAAAGTTCAAATTTTTCGATGGCTAAGACAATCATGTACAGCGAAACTAAATGAGGAATTACTTTTGAGTTTTTTTGCGTATATGTTTCAATATTCTAACTTACACGTCGTTATTTATTACGCGTTTTTTTGGCTTAACCAACCCTACCCTTGCAGCCCATTCTCTCCAAAACCGATTTCCAGCTGCCTTCGAGCTATGCCAAAAAACTGGTTTGCAAAAAGACCTTTTATCAAACAGCCAATGATACGAATGAATACATGGAAATGGATGAAGGGGGCTACATCGTTGGCCGAATGGCTTCAATGTTGTATCCGGAGGGTATTGAAATAGCGGGAAGCACGCAGTATTATTTGCGTCAAACTGAAAAGCTGATGCTAGAGGAAGAGGCGATCCTGTTTGAGCCTGCGTTTTTTTCAAAATGGTTTTAAATTGTTACTCAAATTTTAATGCATACGATAATGACATTAACTGAATTCATAACCCAGTTTGATAAAGACGATGCCGTCGTTCTCTTGGAAGGGAAACGAAAAGTACTGGAAGGAGACAAACAAAAGCTGGTGTTGCTTGGGGCATTGTTAGCGTCAAAGACTTCAAAAATGCTTTTCAGAAGTGGCAATGCCGATGGTTCAGACCAGCTTTTTTCTGAGGGTGTTGCTCAGATTGACCATTCAAGATTGCAGGTGATTACGCCTTATACCGCCCACAGGCAGAAAACCAATCTCGCCTATGACACCATTTCGTTGGATGAAATTGACATGGTTGCTGAGCCAGAAGTCGTCTATCAGTCGAAAAGCAATAAAAAAACAGAAAATTTAGTTGATCAATATGTCTCTGGCGATAGGGATCGCTATTCGATTAAAGCGGCTTACATCATTAGAGACACCATCAAAGCCATCGGAACCAACGACATTAAGCCTGCTACTTTTGGCATTTTCTACGACGACCTGAAAAATCCAATGTCGGGAGGAACAGGCCACACCATGACCGTTTGCAGACAAAACAATATACCTATCATCAATCAGGAAGTATGGCTTAAATGGCTGCAAGCGTAGTTTGCTGTTAGAAGACTTGGCAAAGCTGAAGGAGGTACAGGCCAAGAACCAGCATTTGGTGGAATTTAGCGGGTGCTAAATCGAAATCCGTAACCAGCCTAGCCCCAAATCGATGAATCAATTGCCGCCAGTTGCTTGTGATATGAAGTAGAAATTGTGTTGCTTTAAAAGAAATTGTCTTTAAACACTTCGGCCATGAACGTCACCCTCTCCAAAACCGATTTCCAGCTGGCTTCGAGCTGTGCCAAAAAGTTGGTGTACAAAAAAGCCTTTTATCCAACAGCCAACGACACCAATGAATACATGGAAATGTTGGCGACAGGAGGGTATATCGTTGGCCGTATGGCGACCATGTTGTATCCGCAGGGTATTGAAATAGAAGGTATCACGCAGGATTGTTTGCGTCAAACTGAAAAGCTGATGCAACAGGAAGAGGTGGTGCTGTTTGAGCCTGCCTTTTTATCGCACGAAAAGATGGTGCGGGTTGACATATTGGTGAAAAAGGGCAACCATTTACACATAATTGAGGTGAAAGCGAAGTCGTTTGATTCAGAGGAGTTGGAAGACGATAAGAAACTGAAACTTAAAATTGAGGATGTAGCCTACCAGTATTTGGTATTGAGCGAATTCTATCCCCAATACAGCATCGAATGCTCACTTCTGATGCCCGACAAGGCCAAACGAACCAGCATTGACCATTTAGCGGGTTGGTTCAGCATCCGTCCCAGTACCAAAGTTGCAGACGGGGAGGAAGACGAATTTCGTGCACAGCAAAAGCCTGCTTTTAGGAAGCCGGAAGTGGTGTTTAAATACGAGGAAGCAGCAGATCGCGCTGCGCATGTTAGCCGGTTAAACAAGGAAGGTATTTTGGGCTATCGCGATGTAACCGCGGTAGTCAAAAGTATGCAGCCCGAAATCCGGAGCCGGGCAGAGAACTTTTTGCGCATTTTGAACAAAGGCATTCAACCCACCGATTATAAAATCTGCAAAACCTGTAAAGGCTGTGAATTCAACACCCCCAATCAATCGAAAAACGGCTATGTAGAATGTTGGGGTGATTTGGCTTACAGGGAGCACCATATTTTCGACCTCTACTTTGGTGGTTCCATAGGCAGCAAAAAGGATGGCTATTACCTCGATGAGTTGATTGCAGCAGGAAAAGTGGGGCTCTTCGACATGGATGAAAGTCGGCTCCAAAAAAACGGCACAGTCGGTGCGCGCGCCCAGCGCCAGTTGTTACAACTGGCCAAAACCAAGGCCAACGAAGAGTGGAAGTCTCCAGAGCTCAAGGGCGTGTTGAACAGTTTGGCTTATCCACTGCATTTTATCGATTTTGAAACCTACACGGGTGCCTTGCCTTTTTTCAAAGGCATGCGGCCATATGAGCTCATAGCTTTTCAGTGGAGTTGTCACACCATTACATCACCTGGCGCTGCACCTGTGCATGCCGAATGGATTCATACCGATGCGGACTTCCCCAATTTCGCTTTTGCACGTGCCTTGATGAAGCAAATTGGTCATACCGGCACGCCTTTGATGTGGGCCACGCACGAAAACACGGTTTTGCGGACCATTTTGCACCAAATGGACGAGTTTGGGGTGGTAGATGAACCGTTGCGGCAATGGTTAATCAGCATGACCAAGGACAAGGACCGCGACGGGCGGTTTGTGGATATGAACAAGCTAACACTCGATCATTATTTCCACCCAGCCATGAAAGGCCGCACTTCTATCAAAAAAGTATTGCCGGCCATTTGGAACCAGCACCACTATTTACACAAAGTGCCGCACTTCAGTAGATACGTCCCCGAAGCATTAACAGAAGGCGTGCTCGACCCTTATGATACCCTAAGCAGCGGTTTGAGTGCTCTGGAGGATGACGAGGAAGTGGTGAACGGTGGTACTGCTGCTATGCGCGCCTATTACCGCATTCGTTTTGATGAAAAGCTTACCGCCGCCCAGCGCCAGGAAATCAAACGCCAACTGCTCGAATACTGTAAACTCGACACCATGGCGATGGTGATTATCGCCCACCATTGGGGTTTGCGTTAGATTTTTTAAAATTTCATTCAGGCACGCGGCATTTTCGTGATTTTATTTCTTGGAGTGTATATTGCTTTCAACTAAACTAAACCTGAAATTATGAGCAATCAGACATACAATATTACGCTGGATTTCAGCGACATTCATTCATTTGGTGAGCTTAAAGACCTTAAAACAGACCTTGAGACTGGAGGCATTTACATTTGGGGGTTTGTGTTTGAAAAGGATGACTCCGGCGAGCCTACAGATAAACCACTTAAATATGAGGTTATCAATAAATTTGACGATATAAGTCATTGTTTTATACCGTACTATGTTGGGAAAAGTATAAACAATATTCATGAAAGATTAATAAGTCATCAAACTGAGGCTAGTCAAAAATACCTGATGTTTCAGGCTCCGTACCTTCGTGTGTTTTTCAAAGACCCTAAGTTTCCCTCTAAAAAATTAACGGGTCGCGAAGATAAACCGCGAGCATGGTATGTTCAGAATCAATCCTTCTTCAGAGATAAGATTCTATACTACAAATGTAAGCCAATGCTCGAGGACATTTATTCAATTTCGACGAACGGGCCGGATGCGCTAACCAAAATCGGAGATGGCTATACTTTTAGCTCATTAGAAAGGTCATTGCGACTAGGAGGCAGTAAATTACTTGGTTCAGTTCAATCAAAGCAAGCGCATTATTTCGATAAGAATCAGTTTTTCATTTTTGCGCCTATGAATTGTAATTTTATCAATCACAGTTGGCTTGAAGCTTATGTTTATTATTCTTTAAAGGGCAAGACCATAAGCCAGCATGAAGAATTGGCGTATTTAGAAAATGAACATAACCAATGTGAGATAAACATTAAAATTAATAGCGAATTTCAATATGTGCGGAATCTATTCAAAGATGGAACCTCAGACAATTTTTCGGGTTATGCCCGAACATAATAACATGAAAACCATCATTCAAACCATTCAAGAACTCGCCCAACGCCACCATGCTGACGATACAGATGATTCGCATGCTGAAATGCTGGAGTTCCAGGCCTTGAACACGATAGCCAAATATATTCTCGAACGTCAGCTGATTCAGGTTGAAACCTTGCCATTTGAGCAGCTCGCCAAGGAATATGATGACTATTATTCTTATGACCAGTTGCTTTATATCGTTGATGCTGCTTCTTTAGAGCACGCAGATGTCTTGGAACTCAATTGGCGATACACACATGCCTTTTGGCCTGAGGAGCTCGAAAGCAAAGAAGACCTCGAAAGGCGGATCAAGGAGTTCATGAAAAATGTAGAGGTCAATTATGACTTAGAGAACTATTTCTGAGTGCTAGGCACCCAGAAATAGTTGTTTTCTCAAAACCCGAATTTGGGCGTTAAGGCTCTGCCTCGGCATTCGTGGTAAAGCCTGGCCAGTTTTTCGTAATCAGTTGTTTTACCGTTGTAGCTTGCCAAAGTCGCCATTGCTTCCAATGGCATGGCCTTGAGAAAGCGACAAAACTCTTCGTCACCCTTGTCCGCCAATTGAGGTGCTACTTTTTCCAGCACTTCCATAAAGGGCTTGCGGTCGAATACGAAATGGATTCTCATGTATGCAAGCGGTGATTTTCCCCAATGAAAGTGGATGTAAAAACTACTTTCAACCGGATTGGAGTACTCGGTTTCAGTCGCGCTGCAGCTTATGGGGGCGTTTTGTAGCATGGAGGCCAAAGCGCTAAAAATTTCGGAAGTAACTAACATGGTTGATACATTAAATGGTTAGGGTATGATGCTGCTTTACAACAATTGCAATTTACGACCCTGTTGCACATGTGCATGGTTCTGCTCCAGTTTCAACTGCAGCAAATGCGCCCTGTAGCTCAATAGTGGGCTTTGGAGTTTGCCGAGCATGTAGGCCTGGCGAATGCGTTCAATTTGATTGCGCTTGAGCTGCTGTTTGTTTGCCAATTCGCCAGCTAGGGCCAACAGGAAAGGGCGTTCGAAACGCAGGGTGTCGAGGGCCAGCTGCTTGGCTTCTTCCAGCGATTGTAAGATGGCTGCTTCAAAGTCGCAATCGTTGTGGGTGAGCAGGGGTTTATTCATACCATCGGGGCCGTAAGCCGCCCAAACCCCAGTGAAGCCCGATTTGCGGTAAGCTTTGCTTAACCAACGGGTGGCCTCGCGCAGGTCGGCACTGCTGCCCAATGTGATGTGTTCCTCGCCAAAAATCAGGGTTTCGGCTGCTAATCCACCCAAAAAAACAGCTGTCATGCGCAGCAGGTAGGCTTTGCTAACCATGTTGGGGCGGTTGTCGTTGAGCATGAAGCCATCGGTGTTGTCGTCGGTACTTTGGCTCACCACCTTGGCAGGTACGCGGCCCAGCAGGGCACAGCTGAGTACAGTATGGCCGGCCTCGTGCACGGCTACGAGGGCTTGTTTGTCGTCGCGCTTGGGTTTGCGTGCTTTTTTAAGCGGGAGGTGCAGGGCATGTCCCTTTTGGTGCAGACAAGTGCCATCGGGCGCCAGAAAACGCGCCAGGAGTTGGTCGCCTTGCTGCTCTACCTGCACCTGGGAACAGCTCCCTCCGAGCTCAAATAGCTCCAGCTGCCAATTGGCCAAACGGCTGCCAGCCAAGTTTTCTAGGGTACTGAATACGGGCCGGGTGCCTTGCGAGGGGAAAACGCCTTCTTTGTACACCAATTGGTGCACCGATGGGGTAAAATGCAGGGGGATACCGGTATTTTCTTCGAATTTATCGGCCAACTTGTCTAAACCGCGGCGAATGATTTCGTTGAAGGCCTCGTTTGAAAAGGCGGGGTAAATCACGTGGTTGTTGCCCAAACGGGCTACTTGCTCGGGTCTGAAACGCTCCAGCAGCGAGCGCTTGATAGCAGGCAGACTTACTTCTTCGTTGAACTGGCTGATGGTATCGGCTTCAACCTCAGGGTCGGTGTGGTGGGTAAAGCTATAAGCACTGTCGAGGTTGCCGGCCACAATCACCAGGTCTTGGCTGCAATCTATCAGCTTGGGTTCCATCATGAACTGCAGTACCCTGCGCACCAAATCGAGTGTTTGTGGCCCATCGAGTTTGAGCAATTGTTGGCGCATGGCCAAGCGCGAAGGAAAGAGGTCTTGGGCATGCTCCCACATCACGTCTACCACCCTTTCGCTGAGCAGGTAGTAGTAATCGTCGTTGTCTTCCATGAGGTAGGAGTGTCGCCTGCGGTGCTCCGTGATCTCAAACACCTCGCGGTAGATGTTTTCGGCACCTACTACTTTGCCGTTTTCCACTTCAACGCCCAGTGCCAAGCAGAGTTCGAGGTCTTTGTAGTACTCGTGTAAAAAGCGCACATCGCTGTCGCGGTTCACAACGAGGATGCGCCCGTTGTCGAGCAGGTTCCACAAATAGCGGTTGGTATTTTCAATTTCTTCGCCCTCTTTGTCAATGGTGCGTGCCTTTTGGAACTCATCGAGCATAAAAATGGCCGGGGAGTTGTCGCCCTTGTGTACTTGCTCAATGGCATCAGACAGGTCTTCTGAGCGCCATACATTGTTGCCAAAATCGATGGGGTAGAAACGTTTTTGCAGGTTGAGGGCCAGTACCAGCTCGCGCACCAGCGCCGTTTTCCCCACCCCCGTCATGCCCCACAAATTCACGATGCGGGGGCGTTCTTGTTGGCCGGGCAGCAGGTACCAAGGGCGGATATGCTCAATGAGCTGGTCGATTTGCGCGTTAATGCCCACAAACTGGGCTTTGAGCTGGGCGGCAGCGGCAGTGAGTTGCGCATCGCGGCGGGCCAGTTCGGCTTTCGGGAGGAGGTTGTATGCTTTCATGGAGGCAAAGCAAAGAGGAGCTCCCGCCAGTTTTTGGCGTGCCGCTAAAAAAGTTCAAGGTTCAAAGTTCAAGGTTCAAAGTGGGGCTGCGGCTGCGCTGCAGGGGTTAACCAGGCTTGAGCGGTTTTGAATCATCATAAATCAAGCTGTCAAGCGGACCGAAATCTAGCTCCCCTCTCCTCTGGAGAGGGGCTGGGGGTGAGGCCGGTAGCTGAGGCACCTGAAGCCAGCTAAAATCGAAAACCCGCCAGTTGCGCTGATCTATCGGGAAGCGTGGCGGGTCTTATTATTGCAAAAATACGAAAAACAGGAAATGACTAGCGGATCAATTTTGCCATTTTTTGATGCATGTCTGATAGGGGCCAAAATCGATTCCATTAGCGCAGAAAAACATGTTCTTTCGGTAGGCTATGTTTTGCTGCGTGAACTCAACTTTAGTTTGCTTCGATTACAACATGATTGGCTCGAAGCCAGACGACAATATCATCAAATTTTGCCTTTCCAGAGGCAACTTCAATGATTAAATGGTAAGTGTCATCAGCATTAGCCTTGATATCAAAGCCAGATTCAAGCAGCACAGTGCGCATTAAGAAATAGCCTATTCGTTTGTTTCCATCAATAAACGGATGATTAACAAGTATGCTTTCTAAGATGGCTGCAGCTTTTTCAAATGAGGATTGGTACAACAAGGATTGGTCAAAGGTCATGAAGGGACGAGCTAAGGCCGACTCCAAAAGCTGCATGTCTCTAACACCCGTAGCACCGCCAAACTCGGCAATCAGATGCTCATGAATCCTTAACACCTGTGCCGTCTCAATCATTTGGCAAGTCTGCTAAGCAATTCTTTGTCTTCCTTCATGATTTTTGGAAGGTGTTTTTCAAGATTAAGAGTTGATTGGCTATCTCGTTGAGCTGCCTTTAAAATCGACAACACTTCCGACAATACTTCTTTCGGCACTTGGTTAAGTGCGTCTTGAATCTCTTTTTTCAATTCTGAAGTTGACATTTCGATTTTTTATCAAATATACCGAAATTCCTTTTTCTGTTGATCCATGCATCTTTTGCATGAAGCCAAAGGTGTGACACCACGAATTTCATTAGATACCGCCAGTATGGTGCCGCTCATTTGCCAGCATCCCCCGCATATACCGCCAAATTTCGCTTTAAAAATTCAATCACCGATTGGCGGAAGTAATTGGGCGATACCACCTCAATGGGCTCCAATTGTCCTACCAGCTGCTGGGTGAGCTCGAGGTTGGGCTTGCCCACAAAGCGCACTTCCCATACATCCTCGGCCAGTTGGGTGATTTGCTGCCGGGGGTGCAAGGGCAGGGTTTCGAAAAAGCGCTTTTGCATGCTGTTGGTGCGCAATACAATTTCGGTGGCCGGGTTTTCAGAACCGGTGATGCCCATCAGTCCGGTAAACAAATCCTCGGCAAGCTCGCGTCTACTGGCATCAAAACGCTCGTCGAGCAAGCTGAGCTCATGTATGCGTTCCAATCCAAAGGCCTTTATTTTACCATCGTCGCTTGTATCGGCGGCTATGAGGTACCAGCGATAGAGGTATTCTTTGAGAAAAAAGGGTTGCAGCAGGTAATCTTTGGGTTCGTTGGCATCGAATTTCTGGTGCCGCACTTGCACCAGGCGCTGCTCTAAACAGGCGGTAACCAACTGGCCGAACTGGTGGTGGTTGAGGGCGGGGGCGCGGTTGTCGGGACGAATCACCTCGGCCGCCTTTTGGTTGCGCAACAGGGTTTCGCGTAAAAAGAGGCTGTCGAGCGTGTACTTGAGCAAACCGGGTGGATTAGCCGGCCGGTCGTTTTCATGCACCTCAAACACCTTTTGCTTTTGGCTGAACTTCACGGGCAGGTCAAACTCATCGCGCAGGGCTTGCAACCAGCGGCTCAGGCTGCGTTCCGATACCAGCAGGTCGTGCCGTTCTAACAATGCCAGCAGTTCGTGGCTGCTATACCTTCTGCCTTGGGCAAGGGCATCGTAGAGGATGCTGAGCGCGCGTTCTTTGTTGTTGGCCATGGGTTGAAAATAAGGAATTCTAGGCGTTAATACAAGCCAAATGGCTGGTTTGCAGGTCCAGAAGGCCGAATTTTGTGCCGCCAAGCCTCATTTCTTTGAGAAGGATGATTTGGATTTTCATGGACCACCCCGCCCAATTTCCTACATTCGCTTTCGTACAGGTGTATGTGCCTGAACAATAGGCTATTTTTATGAAAAAACTGCTTGTAATGGGCCTGGTGCTGGTGGCACTGTCGGCCGGTGCGCAGTCGCGCAAAGGAATGTATTATGTGTCGGGCAAACCCGGACAACACGGCATTTGGTTTACCGAACAGGGGGCCGGTGGCAGCTGGGGCCGGGGCAACAAGGTGCTCATCAACGGCTTGTTTGATGGCGATGCGGTGGATCCCGAAATTTTGCCCCAAGCCAACGGCAGCTACCGCATGTACTACTTCAAGGGCTATTTTGT